>Ga0315288_10000012_pt1 | contig 241803 bp, 224 predicted proteins | sample YL17G11_20_MG_FD_203454 | JGI IMG/M metagenome (GOLD analysis project Ga0315288, IMG submission 203454) | Sediment microbial communities from Yellowstone Lake, YNP, Wyoming, USA - YL17G11_20 | ecosystem: Environmental > Aquatic > Freshwater > Lake > Sediment | place: USA: Wyoming | collected... | reverse complement strand
GGGGTATAATGGTTATAGATGGTGGGTAACTCTAACGTAATTCCACAAGGGAGGAACAAGAGATGAAGAAACGATTCTTGACGGCGGCGGGCATCGCGATTATAATAGTCGCGGCGGCGGTGCTTTCCTGCGGGAAGGGCGCCAACGAGAGCGGCCCGGCGGGGCCGGTGCAAACCCTCGACGAAGAGCAATACACGGTCAGCGGTTATGTATCGGAAAGCATAACCGGGCATAAGTTGGGAGGCGTCTACATCGAGTTCTGGGACCACGACACGTGCCTCGGCCGTACGATGTCTTTCTCCGGGGCGCAAATGGGTTATTACTCGTTTGAACTGGGCGTAGGCGAGGCTTACCATATCATCACGGTGAAGGCGACGAAGTACGGTTACTACCCGTACGAAGGTTCGTTCATATATGACATCCTGCCGAGTTACACGTACAACTTCGCGATGTTCCCCGGCGATATCGAGGAGCAGCCCCAGGAGTGAAACGAACACCCCGCCGCCCGGCTGACGCCGGGCGGCGGGCGCCTTTAGGGGAGGCGGAAATGCCGAAGTTAGCCAACGGTATGGTTGCGTGGGTGACGTTCGCGGCGGCCGCCGCGGCCGACTGGGGCCCGCCCCAGCGACTGCCGGACACGGTGAACTCGCCGTACAAAGATTGCGGCGTATGCGCTACCGCTGACGGGAATACGATATATTTCGCCTCGAACCGCGCCAACCCAGGCCGACTGGAATGCGACATCTACCGCTCGAGCCGTGCCGGCTCGTCGTGGTCGGCGGCCGAGTTGGTCCCGGGCCCGATAAACACCGAAGCCGAAGAGGGGTCGCCCTGTCTTACCGCCGACGATAAACGTATGTATTTCCACCGCGGCCGCCTCGGCACGCCGAACGGCGACATCTATGCCTCCGACTGGACGGGCTCGGGGTGGGGCGAGCCGTATAAGGTCCCGGGTCTGGTTAACCGCGACGACAAGTGGGAGACCAACCCCGGCGTCACCACCGACGGCGCGACGTTGTATTTCGTGGGCGAATGTTGGCCGGGTAATTTAGCCCAGGTATCCAACATATGGCGTTCGCATTGGGCCGGCTCGGCGTGGGGCGAGCCGGAGTTGGTACCGGGTATTAACACGACGCGCGGCGAGGGAGACCCCGACCCCACCTACGACGGCCAATACCTCTACTTCTGGTCCAAACGCGATAACGCCTTTTGGCTCTACCGCGCCGAGGACGTCGGCGGGGGATGGGCTAATGTCGTCCGCTTGGACTCGTCCATCAACGGTCAGTACGATATATGCGCGGACCCGTTCGTGACCCAAGACGGCCGGTATCTCTTCTTCTCTCGGACGGTTATCGGCCAGTCAAACATTTATGACCTCTTCGTATCCGCGTGGTCCGACCCCGTCGTGGAACCCGCGTCGCTCGGCAAGATAAAGGTCCTGTTCCGCTAACTGGGTTCCGGGTTTTCGACCCCTGACGCCGCGGCCTTTCCCTTGAGGAGGCCGCGGCTTTATATTATACTAACCTCCAAATAACCATGAAGACCCTCCACCGCTACGTCCTGGCCGAGCACGTCGGCCCCTTCATCTTCGCCGTCTTCACCGCGACGCTGGTCCTCCTCCTGGCCCGCGTTTTCAAGATGATGGAGCTCATCATCTCCAAGGGCGTGGACGTCCTCACCGTGGGCGAGCTCTTCAGCTACCTCCTCCCCTCCCTCCTCGCCCTCACCATCCCCATGGGCGTGATGGTGGCCGCCCTCATGGCCTTCGGCCGCCTCTCCTCCGACAACGAGATAACGGCCCTCAAGGCCTCCGGCGTCTCCCTCTACGACATCATCTGGCCCGTCGTCATCGCCGGCCTCCTGATGTCCGGCGGGATGTACTTCTTCGTGGACCGCGTCGTCCCCGAGTCCAACCTCCGCTTCAAGGACCTCATGCTCTCCATCGGCATGAAGCGCCCCGACCTCGAAATCAAGGAGCGCGTCTTCATCCAGGACTTCCCGGGCTACGAGCTCTACATCGAGCACCTCGACGACAAGACCGGCGAGATGGAGAACGTCACCATCTTCCAGGTGGAGGGCGGCCGCCTCAAGACCACCATCCTCGCGGAGCGCGGCCGCATCGCCTCCCGCAACGTCCGCGGCCTCGTCGTCCTGGAGCTCTACGACGGCGAGATGCACGAGGTCAGCGCCGAGACCCCCAACACCTACCGCCGCCTCCGCTTCAAGAAACAGGTGGTCAACCTCGAGTTCGAGTCCGAGATGGTCCGCGACGCCCGCGCCGCCAAGGGCGACCGCGAGATGACGCTGGTCGAGATGCGCCGCGCCCTCGCCAAGCTCGACGAGGGCATCGCCATGGCCGCCGCCGAGCCCGCCCCCACCTTCATCGAGGAGAAATACAAGAAGCAGCAGCTCCAGACGCTGGCCCGCCGCCGCAACGAATACCTGGTGGAAATCTACAAGAAGACCTCCATCCCCTTCGCCTGCTGCTGCCTCGTCCTGGTGGGGGCGCCGCTGGGCGTCGTCGTCCGCCGCGCCGGCAAGGGCGCCGGCTTCACCTTCTCCATCGGCTTCTTCCTCCTCTACTACATCTTCCTCCTGGCCGGCGAGGCCTTCGGCGACCGCGGCATCATGCCCCCCTGGCTCGCCATGTGGCTCCCCAACATCATCCTCACCGCCCTCGGCGTCTACCTCCTCATCCGCGCCGCCTACGGCATGGCCACCGTCGGCATCCTGGAGAAGCTGGACGTCCGCCGCTGGCCCGTCATCCGCGCCATCCTCCGCAAGCGGCGGCCGCGCTGGGCCCGGGAGGAGGAGGAGCGGGCGGCCCAGGCCGCCGGCCGGGTATGAGACTCACGCCCCGCATCCTCGACCGCTACGTCTCCGGCGAGTTCCTGCGCATGTGGCTCTCGGCGCTGCTCGCGTTCATTGTCATCTTCCTCGTCGTCAACCTCTTCGAGAAGATATCCAAGTTCCTGGAATACAACGTCCCGGCCCATATCATCTTCAAGTATTACCTCTTCATGATGCCCTACATCGTGAAGTGGATAAACCCCATCGCCGTCCTCCTCGGCGTCCTCTTCTCCCTCGGCGGCCTCTCGCGCAACCTCGAGATAACCGCCATGACCTCCGCCGGCTTGAGCCTCCGCCGCATCATCCTGCCCCTCGTCCTCCTGGCCCTCGCCATCAGCGGCGCGGTCTTCGTCTTCGGCGAGACGGTGGTCCCCTACGCCAACAGCCGGATGGAGGAGATAGACACCGTCTACGTCAAGCGCCTGCCCTCCCTCAAGACCATCCGCCGCATCAACCTCGCCTACCGCGGCCGGGAGGGCCGCTTCTACTACATCCGCGTCTTCGACGGCATCCGCAACGTGATGCGCGACGTCCGCATAATCGAGAAGGGCTCGGGGGGCGAGATCACGAAACTCATCGTCGCCCGCCAGGGCATCTGGCGCGGCGACCGCTGGCAGTTCCGCGACGGCTCCATCCGCACCTTCAACCGCAACGGCCAGGTGACCGTCACCGACTTCGAGAAGAAGTATATCCCCCTCCCCGAGGTCCCCAAGGACTTCCTGCGCGAGGAGAAGACCGCCGAGGCCATGAAGTTCAACGAGCTCGCCGTCCACATCGCCAACCTCGAGGACTCGGGCGTGGACGCCACCAAGGAGCGGGTGGAGCTCTACCTCAAAATTTCCGTGGCCCTCGCCAACTTCGTCGTCATCTTCCTGGGGGCGCCGCTCGCCCTCCAGAGCCAGCGCTCCGGCCTCGCCTACGGCTTCGGCCTCGCCATCCTCCTCGGCTTCATGCTGTGGGGGGCGCTCGCCGTGGGCCGGGCCTTCGGCCAGGACGGGACCCTCCCGCCGCTGGTGGCCGCCTTCCTTCCCGACGCCATTTTCAGCGTGGTGGGCGTGGGCATGCTCTACCGCGCGAGGACTTGACCCATGGACTACTATAACGAGCTCGCGGCCGTGGTCGCCGCCGAGGCCGAGGGCGACGCCCGCTGGCTGACGCTCCGCGCGCCGCGCGTCGCCGCCGCCGTCCGCCCCTTCCAGTTCGTCCTGGTCCGCGTCCCCGGCGGCGGCTTCACCCTCCCGCGGCCCCTCTCCGTCACGGCCGCCGACGCGGCCGCGGGCGAGCTCTCGCTCCTCGTGAAGCCGGTGGGCAAGGGGAGCGCGGCCCTGTGCGCCCTGGCGCCCGGCGCCGAGGTCGGCCTCGTCGGCCCGCTGGGCCGCGCGGTCGCGCCGCCGCCCGACGCCCTCTTCGTCGCCGGCGGGATCGGCGTCGCCGGCGTCTTCTTCGCCGTCGCCGAGGCGTGCCGCCGCGGCGAGCGCCCCCGCGTCCTCTTCGGCGCGCGCTCGGCCTCCCAGCTCTTCGCGGCCGCGCGCCTCGAAGCCCTCGGCGCCGATGTCACGCTGGTCACCGACGACGGCTCCCGGGGCGAGGCCGGCCTGGTCTCCGACCGCCTGCCCGAGGCGCCGCCGGCCGTCGTCGCCTGCGGCCCCCGGCCTATGTACCGCGCGCTGCGCGAGCGCCTGGGCGACGCCGTCCCCCTCTTCGTGCTGATGGAAGAACATATGGCCTGCGGCGTCGGCGCGTGCCGCTCCTGCGCCGCGCCCGCCGCCGGCCGCCCCGGCTTCTACTTCGCCATATGCCAGGAAGGGCCGCTCGTAGACGCCGCGGCCGTGGACTGGCAACGCATGGGAGGCATCTAATGTCCGTCCCGTTGGACGTTACCGTGGGCGGCGTGGACCTTCGCTCGCCCGTCATCCTCGCCTCGGGGTGCGCCGGCTACGGCGCCGAGTGGAACGGCCTGGTGGACTGGGACGCCGTGGGCGCGGTCGCGCTCAAGGGCGTCTCGCGGAACCCGTGGCCCGGCAACGAGCCCCACCGCGTGGCCGAGGCCCCCGCCGGCCTCATCAACGCCATCGGCCTAGAGAACGTCGGCCTGGACGTCTTCCGCGCCGAGAAGCTCCCCGCCCTCGCCGACTTCGCGCCCCGCGTCGTCGTCAACGTCATCGGCCGCTCCCGCGAGGAGTACCGCGAGGTCGTGGAGGCGTTGGACGAGGAGCCGCGCGTGGACGCCGTGGAGCTCAACGTCTCCTGCCCCAACGTGACGGGCGGCGGGATGGCCTTCGGCGCCAACGCCGAGGGCCTGCGCTCGCTGGTCCGCGACTGCCGCGACGCCACCGCCAAGCCCTTGTGGGTGAAGCTCGCGCCGCTGGTCAGCGACGTCGTCCCCTGCGCCCGGGCCGCGCTCGCCGGCGGCGCCGACGCCCTCACCGTCGCCAACACCGTCCCCGCGATGGCCATCGACGTGGAGGCGCGGCGGCCCGTCCTGGGCAACGTCTACGGCGGCCTCTCCGGCCCCGCCATCCGCCCCGTCATCCTCCGCCTCGTCCACCGCATCTACGCCGAGACCAAGGCGCACATCGTCGCCTCGGGCGGCGTGGACGGTTGGGAGGCCGCGGCCGCCTACGTCCTCGCCGGCGCCCGCGCCGTGACCCTGGGCACCGTCCTCTTCCAGAACCCCAACGCCCCGCGCGAGGTCGCCGACGGCCTCGCCGCCTGGCTCGAGCGCCACGGCTTCGCCGACCTCTCCGCCGCCGTGGGCGCGCTACAGCAGTGAATGTTCGTGGATAAGGCGTGGGCGGAGTACGCGGTTCAAAAAGGCTTCGCCCATATCAAACGGGATAATAGGGAAATGAGTTGAAGGAGGGAAAGATGAGTACACTGAGGTTATCATTTTGCGCCCTCGCGGCCTTGGTCCTCGTCTCGGGTTGTTCGGAGGATAAAGACGCGGCCGACATGCCAGACGCCCCCGTGTTTTTGGGGAAGTGGGGAACGGAAGGGCACGGCGACGGTCAGTTTGAGGAAATAAGGGACGTGGCGGTGGCGCCGAACGGGAACGTCTACGTTGTGGACCATGGTCTATACACGAGGCGGATCGAATATTTCGACGCGACCGGGAAGTATCTGGGTCATTGGGGCCCGACCGATTACTCGAATTATACATTGGAAACACCTCTCGGCGTCGCCGTCGCGCCGAACGGGAACGTCTACGTGGTTGACCAGAAAGATAAGGTTTATTATTTCAAACCCGACGGTGAATATTTGGGCGAATGGTCCGTCGACGGACCGGCGTGCCCGTCGGCGATCGCGGTCGCGCCTGACGGCAACGTCTATTTATGCTTAACTTTAAACGACCAGGTCGGATACTATACCCCTACCGGCGTTTTATTGGGGAAATGGGGAAGTTCCGGTCCCGGCCCCGGTCATTTTAGAGGCGCGTGGAGTATTGACGTGAGTCCCGGCGGCGTTGTCTACGTCGAAGATTCGGGTAACCACCGGATTCAATATTTCACTCTTACAGGCGAGTACTTGGGAGCATGGTCCATCGACGCCGGCGGCGTCGGCGTAAGCCCGGCCGGCGGCGTTTACGTCGGTAACAGCCCCACCGACGAAATTTATCATTACACCGCCGCCGGGAGTTTCATCCGGAAGTGGGGTTCGTCCGGTTCCGGCGACGGGCAGTTTCGCGGCGTCAGAGGCCTCGCGGTGGCGCCCAACGGTTATATTTACGTTGCCGATACGGGTAATTTCAGAATCCAATATTTCCACTGAGCTAAACCTGGATACCGTAACCTGATGCCCGAGCTCCCCGAGGCCGAGACCATCGCCCGCCAGCTCGACGCTCTCCTCCGGGGGCGCCGCCTCGTCGCCTTCCGCCAGCTCACCGCGGGGATATGCGAGCGGCGGGCCAGGGCCCCCGTCGGCGTATGCGTCGCCGGCGTCGGCCGCCGCGGCAAGAAGGTCCTGGTCAACTTTGAAAACGGCGCCACCCTCCTCGTGGCCCTCGGCATGAGCGGCCAGCTCCGCCGCCGCGACGGCGGGCCTTTCCCGCCGCACACCCACCTCGTCCTCTCCTTTGACGAGGCCGAGGTCATATACGTGGACCCGCGGCGCCTCGGCCGCCTGGACGTGGCGCGCCCCGCGACCACGATGCTCGCGGCCGAGGCCGCGGTCGCGGCGTGGTGCGACCGGCGCCTCGGCCCCGACGCCCTGTCCATTGGCTGGCCCGAGTTCCGCGAGCGGGTGGGGAAGCGCCGCGGCGCCTTCAAGCCGCTGCTCCTCAACCAGCGCGTCGTCGCCGGCGTAGGCAACATCTACGCCGACGAGGTCCTCCACCGCGCCGGCGTCCACCCCCGGACCCGCCCCGCCGACCTCGCCGACGACGAGTTGCGCCGCGTCCACCGCGCGCTGCGGGCCATACTCGCGAAGGCCGTCGCCCACGCCGGGACCACCTTCCGCGACTACGTCACGCCCCGCGGCGACGCCGGCGACTTCGCCGGCTTCCTCGCGGCCTACGGCCGGGAGGGCGAGCCGTGCCGCCGCTGCGGCGGCCGCATCCGCCGCCTGAGCTGGCCCGCCGGCCGCAGCACCTTCTATTGCCCCCGCTGCCAGCGGCCCCGGAGGAAGAGATGAAACCCCGCGCCCTCGTCGCCCCCGCCCTCGGCGTCGCCTTCCTCGGCGTCGCCTTCGTCGGCTGCGCCCGCGTCGGCCTGCCCCCCGGCAAGGAAGCGACGGAGGACGACAAGCCGCCCCGCCTCAAGAAGGTGGAGACGGTGGACGCCAACCACCTGGAGCTCACGTTCTCGGAGCCGATGGACGAGACGACCCTCCGGGAGCGCGAGAACTACGCGGTGGTGGACGAGGCCGGCGAGCCGCTGCCGGTCGCGGCGGCGGTCGTGACGCGGCCGGACGCCGTGGTCGTCGTGACCTCGGCCCAGGACGCGGGCGCCAGGTACGAGCTCGTCACCCGCAACGTCGCCGACGCCACCGGCGGCAACCGCATCGAGAAGGACAACGCCAAGGGCTTCAAGGGCTCGCGCCACGCCGACGACAAGCCGCCGGCGGTCGCGGCCACTTACCCCGCCGACGGCGCCGCCAAGGTCGGCCTCCACCCCGAAATCCTCGTGGAGTTCACGGACGTCATGGCGGAAGACGCCGCGGCCGCGGTCGAGGTCTACGACGACTTCGGCGAGAATGTCCCGGGCGAGGCGACCGTGGACGGCTACTGGGTGCGCTTCCGCCCCACAGCCCGTTTGGACTTCGCCACCCGCTACCAGGTCGTCGTCGCCGACGCGTGCGCCGACCTCGCCGGCAACGTCCTCTACCGCGAGCAGCGCTTCGGCTTCACGACGCTCGAGGACGCGGATGAAGGGGTCGTCAAGGGCAAGGCCCGCGTCCTGGAGGAGGGCGTCTCGCCCGCGGGGCTGGACGTCCGCCTCTCCCTCTCGCCCGACCCGTTGGCCACGGGCGTCAAGGTCGTGGGGCACGCGACGGCCGACGCCGAGGGCAACTTCGTCCTGGGCGGCATTCCCCCCAACACCGAGACCGAGGCCTCCTACTACCTCGTCGCGACGCTGGACGCCGACGGCGACGGTGAGCCGGAGTACGTCGGCGGCTACTCCTTCGCCGGCGGCAAGGCCGGCGCCCTGCCCACCTTCCTGGGCGGCGACCGCATCGAGAACGTGGAGGTGGTCCTGACGACCGCCGACGTCGAGGGGCCGACGGTGGGCAAGGTCGTCATCTCGCCCGACCCCACCGCGGGCCAGGACGCCCTCTACCTCCGCGCCGCCTTCGCCGACGTCGGCGGCTCGCCGATAGCCGGGGCCGAGGTCTTCTTCGACGAGGTGTGGTCGGACGGGACCGGCCTCGCGCTCACGCCCGTGGAGGGGGAGTGGAACGCCGGGCCGCGGGCGGAGGGCGCATGCGTTGTCTTCGACCTCGGCCGCCGCCACGTGAACAAGAAGGGCGAGCATCACGCCTACGTCCACGCCGTGGACGCCGCCGGCAACTGGGGCGACGTCGTGGACGTCCCCTTCACCGTCAGCGGCGCGCCCCGGGGCGGCCGGCGCATCGCCGGCGAGGTCGTGTTTGAGAAGCTGCCCGCGCCGGCGGCGGTGGTCGCGGCGACGCCCGCGGGCGGCGACGCGCCCGCGGCCTTCGCCATCGCCGACAAGAAGGGGCTTTATAAATTGGAGGACCTGCCGCCGGGGCGCTACGACCTCGTCGCCCGGCTGGACGAGGACGGCGACGGCCGGTGGCGCCCGGGCGAGCCCAGCGGCGGCGCGGGCGGCGTCGTGAACGTCATGGACGGCGACGCCGAGGACGTCATGCTCGTCATGACCTACGCCCCGGCGCTCACCGCCGCCAACGCCCGCCTCCAGAACTACGCCGCGGCGGGCGCCGAGCCGCGCGCCGTCCTCACCGTCAGCACGACCGTCCGCGACCGCGACCTGGACCTCAAGCGCGTCTGGGCCGTCCTCCCGGACGGCGAGGAGCTCGAGCTCCTCGACGACGGCGTGCCGCCGGACGACGCCGCGGGCGACGGCATCTACACCTTCAGCCGGAGCTGGCGCGGCGCCGACGTGGCGGCCGTCCCCGAGGGCGACGTCGTCGTCTACGCCGAAGACGGCCAGGGCAACCGCGCGACGGCGGCCGCGGCCGCCAACCCCGGCTTGCGTATTACGAAGCTCGAGCCGCCGGCGTCCCTCGCCGTGGACGCCACGGCCGACGGCCTTAACGTCTCGTGGGCGCCGGTGGCGGGCGCGGGGGGCGGCTACGTCGTCTTCCTCATCCCCGCCGACCGCCTGGCGCGCTTCACGGAGCCGGGGACGGGCGACGTCTTCTCCAACTTCGCGAACCCGGTCTTCGACACGGCGCTCGCGGTCCCGTTCGCGGCCGTCCAGGACTGGTGGGCCTACCCCGCGGGCTCGCGTTTCGTCGTGATGCTGGTCGCGAGCGCCGGCGACGCGCCGGCCTTCGGCCCCGCCGACAAGGCCATTATGACGACGGAGTGGGTCAAGCCCGCCGGCACGCCGGCGGGGGCGGGGGGGGCGGGCGGACGGAGTAAGGAGTAGGGGGAGGAGAAAACGACGTTATGACGATTATATTAGCTAAGCAAGAAGCCGTCGATTATTTTAAATTATCGTACGTGTTGCACGATTCCTTAGTGGGTTTTGAGTCGCGTGCGGGTGGATTACGATGGACGGGGTCCGTCGATAAATGTGATAGTACGGTAAGCGACAGGGTATGGTTGTTTTCTACATTTAGTCTTGGCGGTAGCGACGTATACGACGCGGTCACCGACCGAATAATAAGGCCATTAAAACACGGCGGCCTTAACCAAGTAATGGGTATCGTGGAAGATATTAAGCATATTACGGAAGGGTTTTTAGAATACAAGGTATTAATATTGGACGAATTCAATCAAGGAGATATGGTAGAGATTTGGAACGGGAAAGCCCGGAGATGCGATAAATTCGTTAGTATTCCAGGGGATGACGTGCGGCGGGAAGTAGAAGTAACCCTCGAAGGATTTAGGATACTTTCTTATTTTCTAAACGCCGATTTTTCAGGGTTAAGAAAAACGAAATTTTATAAAGGTTCGGGCGCGGATAAAATAGGATTAAAGGGGAGAATATTATGGAGTTCCATAGAGTTTATGCAGAGGTGGTTCCCCGGATTTACGACGAAAGCTAGGGAGGCCAGTTTCAATAATAATATAGAAAAGAACCTTCTCCAATTGGCGAAAGTTATGAGAGAAGCGACTATAGAGTTGGCTATCGCAATAAAGCGAGTATTAAATAATATAGAAGACCCTTTGGAAAAAAAATTCGATTTCCCACTCTATATTAGGTATATGGTCTCATCTTTTAATAACGGATACCTTCAGAATTATTTGCATAATATGAATTCGCCTATGGTTATTAGTTCGGATTTTAAGCTCTTGGGTAAGTCTCTTCCTATCATACTCAAATTCAAAGGCCAAGATGTTTTTAAGGATTGAACCAATACGGATTTGCGGGTTTAGCACACTATCCGGCGCTCTGCTCGTTGTACGGAAAAGAATAGAATTGCTTGGACGGTAAGATGGGTCAAGCCCGCCGGCGCGCCGGCGGGGCGCCCGGCGCGCCCCGCGGCCGGTGAGGCCACGCCGCGCTTTTGTGTTGACACCCCCCGCGCCGTAAGTTATGTTAGTCGCCCGGCGGCCGAAGGCGGCGCGCCGGCGCAAGGAGAGAAGATATGGACGTCAGGGACGACGTGGCCGGAAAGCGCCGGGGCATCATCGACTGGCTGATGAAGAACATCCCCGGCTACCGCGGCTACAAGGAGAAGGAGACGCGGCGCGAGGCCGACAAGATACTGCGCGAGCGGCTGGCGCAGCGCCTCAAAGCCGGCAAGAGCAAGCTCGAGGACGTGCGCGACCGCTTCGCCCAGGCGGCCAACATCGACCGGCTGGACGACGTGGACCGCGTGGACCTCATCTTCGAGAACGTCGTGGACCGGCTGGGCTTCGCCTCCTACGGCTACGCCGGCTTCTTCGACGCCGCGCGCGTGGACGAGGAGGCGCTGGACCGGCTCTACGAGTACGACGAGGGGCTCGCGACCGCGGTGGACGGCGTCCTGGCCAAGGTGGACGCGCTCGCGGCCGCCGGCGACGACATAACCAAACCGCTCGAGGAGCTGAAGCAGGAGCTTCGGGGCTTCGAGGCCAAGCTGGACGAACGGCAAAACGTCATCCTGGGGGTTTCCTAAATGGCGCTCGTTGACGTAATCGAATCCATGGACGCCGGACCGGAGACGCTGGTCCAGCGGTGGCCCGCGCTCGGCTCGGGCCAGATAAAGATGGGAAGCCAGCTCGTGGTCCGCGAGAGCCAGTGGGGCGTCTTCTTCCGTGACGGCAAGGGCTACGACGTCCTGGGCGCGGGCCGCCACACCCTGAGCACCGCCAACCTCCCGGTCCTCACGAAGTTCATCGGCGACAAGATCGCCGCCGGCGGGCCCTTCAAGGCCGAGGTCTACTTCGTCTCCCAGCGGCCCGTCCGCGACCTGAAATGGGGGACGGCGGAGCCGGTGGTCTTCCGCGACAAGGAGCTCGCGATGGTGCGGCTCCGGTGCTTCGGCATCTACTCCATCCGCGTCACCGAGCCCCTCCTCTTCGTCAACAAGGTCGTGGGGACGGAGGGCCGCTTCGAGGCCCGCGACATAGAGTCGTTCCTGCGCGGCATCATCGTCGGCCGACTCCAGGACGTCCTGGGCGAGGTCCTGACCTCCATCCTGGACCTGGCGGCGAAGTACGACGAGCTGGGCGCCGCGATGAAGGGCCGCGTGCGCGAGGACTTCGCGAAGTACGGCCTGGAGATAACCGACTTCTACGTGAACGCCATCACGCCGCCGCCCGAGGTGCAAGCGGTCATCGACGAGCGCACGGGGATGGCGGCCGTGGGGAACCTGGACGCCTACTACAAGTTCAAGGCGGCGAAGGGCATCGAGAAGGCCGCGGAGCAGAGCGGCGGCGGCGGCGGCGCGGGCGCGGGGATGGGAATGGGCGTCGGCCTCGGTATGGGCATGACGATGGCCCAGATGATGGGCGGCGCCATGCGCTCCACCACCGAGCAGCCCTGCCCCAAGTGCGGCAAGCCCATGCCCACCGGCGCCAACTTCTGCCCCGGCTGCGGCACGACGATGAACCTCCCGGACCAGACCCTCATCATCTGCCCCAAGTGCCAGGCCGACAACTCGCCCACCGCCAAGTTCTGCGCCGGCTGCGGCGAGAAGCTGCCCATCAAGGCGCGGTGCGCCAAGTGCGGCGGCGCCGTGGACGCCAAGAAAGACAAGTTCTGCCCGGAGTGCGGCGAGAAGCAGTAGCCGCCGGCAATGAAGCTGAAAGCCGCCCCGTAAGGGGCGGCTTTTTTCGTCGTCCGAAGCCGTTGACAACGACGTTATAATGAGGTATGCTCCGCGTAGGGACCGGGCGCGGCCCGGCCCCCCCCGCCCCGAGGGACGTCAACGGGACGGCGGATAAGAGGGAGGTCGGCGACATGAGGATTTGGGCGCTGGTTTTGGTCGCGGCGGCTTCGGCCGGCGCGGCGGATTTGGCGGGCGTACGCGCGGCCGCGGTCGGCGAAGCGAGGGAACTCAGCCGCCCGCAACCTTCCGACTCCCAGCTCGAGTTAAGCTGGGACAGCGGCGGCGTGGGCGGTGCGTGGGCATATATGACGGGCTTAAACGTGTGGGGCGCCAACGAATTCAACATCTCCACCCTCGCGGCTTACAACCACGTCGCCTCGGCCCGCCTCTATTACTATCCCAACTGGCCCAACAGCATATTCGAGGGCAACCGCGAGGGCGTGTGGTCGTTCGCGGGCGGCGCGCCCGGCTCGCTGTTGTGGGGGCCGACGTACGTCCGCGGGACGGCGATGGGGTGGAACTCCTACGCCGTGGGTTGGTCGCTGGGCGCCGTCACGGCGTTCGTAATGGCGTTCGAGCAGTATTACGATTACCCGAACTGCGACCCTGTGTTGAATTGCTGCCAGCTGTTCGGCACCGGCGGGCACTCCTGGTATTACTACAACGGCGCCTGGCACCCGTGGTCGGAGTTCGGCATCGGCAATTGGGGACTGATGATTCGTTGCACGGTGGACGACTCCTACAGCGGCGTCGCGCCGTCCTCGCTGGGCCGCGTGAAGGCGCTGTATCGCTGAGCCAAACGGAAACGGTCTGACGGGAGAAAGGGAGGTCAACGATGGGGAAGTGCGTTTTAGCGTTATTGGCGCTGGCGGCTATCGCCGGCGCCGCCCAGCTCGAGTTGAGTTGGGATACGGGCAGCGTTAACGGCGCTACCGCTTGGTATACCGGCGCCGGCTCGTGGGGCGCCAATGACTTCAACATCTCCACCCTCGCCGCCTACAACCGCGTCGCCTCGGCCCGCCTCTATTACTACCCTAACTGGCCCAACGCCATATTCGAGGGCAACCGCGAGGGCGTCTGGTCGTTCGCCGGCGGCACGCCCGGTTCCCTCCTGTGGGGCCCGACGTACGTCCGCGGGACGGCGTTCGGTTGGAACTCTTTCGCGGTGGGTTGGACGTTGGGCGCCGTAACGGCGTTCGTGATGGCGTTCGAGCAATACTACAACTGGCCGGTTTGCGACCCCGTATTGAACTGGACCTCGACCGGCACGACCGGTCATTCCTGGTATTATTACGCCGGCGCGTGGAGTCCCTTCCCCCAATTGGGTTACGGCAACTACCCGTTGATGATTCGTTGCACGGTGGACGACTCCTACAGCGGCGTCGCGCCGGCGTCGCTGGGCCGCGTCAAGGCGCTTTACCGCTGACGTGGCACCGGCATTCCTGGCGGTGGTCTACGTAGTGGCAGGCGTATTCCTGCCCGGGCGTCGCCGGGCCGCGTGAAGGCGCTGTATCGTTGAGCTGAACGGAACGGGTTTGACGGGAGAAAGGGAGGTCAACGATGGGGAAGTGCGTTTTAGCGTTATTGGCGCTGGCGGCTATCGCCGGCGCCGCCCAGCTCGAGTTGAGTTGGGATACGGGCAGCGTTAACGGCGCTACCGCTTGGTATACCGGCGCCGGCTCGTGGGGCGCCAATGACTTCAACATCTCCACCCTCGCGGCCTACAACCGCGTCGCCTCGGCCCGTATCTACTACTACCCCAACTGGCCGAATAGTATCCTGGAGGGTAACCGCGAGGCCGTCTGGTCGTTCCTGGGCGGTACGCCCGGCTCGCTCTTGTGGGGCCCGACGTACGTCCGCGGGACGACGGCGATGGGGTGGAACACCTTCGCCGTCGGTTGGACGTTGGGCGCCGTAACGGCGTTCGTGATGGCGTTCGAACAGTATTACAACTACCCGGTTTGCGACCCCGTGTTGAACTGGAGCTGGGCCGGTACGACCGGCCATTCCTGGTATTATTACGCCGGCGCGTGGGCTTCCTTCCCCCAATTGGGTTACGGCAACTACCCGTTGATGATTCGTTGCACGGTGGACGACTCCTTCAGCGGCGTCGCGCCGGCGTCGCTGGGGCGGGTGAAGGCGCTGTATCGCTGAGCTGACCAGAAAGCGTTTAACGGAGAAAGGGAGGTCAACAATGAGGAAATACGTCTTGGCGTTGCTGACGCTGGCGGCTTCGGCCGTCGCGGCCCCTTACGCCGGCGTGGGCTCGATTATCAGCTCTTTCCCCGCGGGCGAATTGTGGTATGCGAACCACCGTAATATAGTCCGCGACGCATCGTCCGTATTAATGATCGTGAATCCGTACAACGGCGGCGGGAGCTCGCTGGAGCGCCTCTCCCCCAGGGGACGTCGCTTCGGAGAAACCCAAATCCTTGACACGCGCCATAGAGACGCGGACCATAGTCCTTGGGGGGACGGCTACATTACCGCCGTCAGAACGCTGGGCGTCGATAGCATCAACGAATACGATATCGCGACCGGTTCGTGCGTCGCGAGTTGGGGCCCGCCGGTGGCTATTTTCGGCGTAGCTTACGTCCCGGGGTCCGCGTTCCGGTACGTGGGCGGCGGCGACATATACCGATTTACGACCGACGGTTCGTTGGTCGATTCCTTCTCGACCGACCCCCCGAGTTACTACCTGGCCGCCACCGACGAATACGCCGGTATGTCGGGGGAATACATTTTGGCTCCCCGCTACTCGGACGTTTACGTATATACCTCGACCGGCGAACGCGTCGGCTCTTTCACCATAGATAGCCACTACGCCGACTGCATGGGCGCGTGCTGCGGCCCCGGCTTCCCCCCCGAATACGGGACGACGTATTGGTGCGTTCAGGGTTCTATCATGGACGAAGCCTACGTCTACCAGGTGCATTTGGGGAACGCGACCGCCGTCGAGCCGGCGTCGCTGGGCCGGATTAAGGCGATGTTCCGGTGAAAGCCGTATATAAAATCGCGAAAAAGCCGGCGAAAAGCCGGTTTTTTCAATGCCTTAACTCGTATGCTATTATAGCGATTATGATATTTATATGATATATCTTAATATACAGCTTAATAATGCTTATTCTGTCCTTGACTTCTGCCGCCATCTCTGATAATATGGTTTCAGAGAGGAGAGCCGCGATGCCCACCTTCCCCGGAAAATGCCCTTTTTGCGACGGTCCCGTTGACGTCGTCGCCTTCGCCTGCGGCGAGTGCGGCGCCCGCGTCGAGGGTCACTTCGCGCCCAACCGCCTGGCGGCGCTGGACGCCGAGCAGGCCGACTTCGCCCTCGCCTTCCTCCGCAGCCGCGGCAACATCAAGGAGCTGGAGCGCGAGCTCGGCGTCTCGTACCCCACCGTCCGCGCCCGCCTCGACGACCTCATCCGCGCCCTCGGCTTCCGCGTGGGCGAGGACGCCGCGGCCGACGAGGACCGCCGCGCCCGGCGCGCCGAAATCCTCGCGGCGGTGGAGCGCGGCGAGATAGCCGCGGCCGACGCCGCCGACGCCCTGAAACAACTTTAACCCCCGCGTCCCGGGAGGAGACCATGACCGACGATGAGAGGATGAAGATTTTGGAGCGGCTGGCGCGCGGCGAGATAAACGCCGCCCGGGCCGACGAGCTCCTGGAGCAACTGGAGGGCGCCGGCGCGCCGCCCGAAGGCGAGGCCGGCGGGAAGGCCGCGGCCTTCACCCACGCCACGCAGTGGTCCCCCGCCGCGCCCATCCGCGAGCTCCGCATCGAGAACGTCTCCGGCGACGTGACCGCCCGCGCCGGGAGCGAGACGGTGGTGGTGGCGACGTTGCGGGCCGACGCCGGGGCCGACGCCGACGCCCGCAAGCTCTTCGAGAAGATCAACCTCACCTTCGACGAGCGCGACGGCGTGGCCGTGGCCAAAGCCGGCTTCGCCCGCCGCGTCCGGGACCTCTTCCGCGGCGTCCGCGTCGGCGTGGACTTCGACGTCACCATGCCCGCGGCCGCCACCCTCGCCGTCTCCTGCGGCACGGGCGCGGTAACGAGTCAGGGCGTCGCCGGGCTGCGGGTCCACGCCGGCAACGGCCGCGTGGAGACCGACGCCGCGAACGTGGACGTGGACCTGGGAAACGGCCGCGTGGCCAGCCGGGCCCCCGCCGAGCTTGCCGTGAACGGCGGCAACGTCGCCGTCGATATAAGAGCGGCCGAAGGCCTCCGCAAGTTCCGCTTCAACGCCGGCAACGGCAGGGTGAAGCTCGCGGCCCGGCGCCTCGCCGCCGACGCCGACTACGCCGTCAACGTCGCGAGCGGCAAGCTGGAGCTGGAGCTCGGCCGCCGGCCCACGGATTGCGTCATGGAGATCGAGTCGCTCGCCGGGACGCTGGACACCGACGTCCCGTTCAACCGGGAAGGCCGGCGCATGACCTACGCCGCGGGCGAGCCTAAGGCGCGCCTGTCGGTCCACGCCGCCAACAGCAAGGTAATCGTACGCGTCAAGGAGGAAGGTTAGCCATGAACGACGAGAAGATGAAGGTCCTTAAAATGCTGGAAGAGGGAAAGGTCAACGCCGACGAGGCGGCGCGCCTCCTCGGCGCGTTGGACGACCAGCCGGCCGCCGGCCCCGCCGCCGCCGCCGCCCCGGGCGGCAAGGCCCGCTCCCTCCATATCCGCGTCTTCAAGGAGGGGAACGACCGCGCCCGCGTCAACGTCCACGTCCCCCTCGCCCTCGCGAAGTGGGCCCTCCGCTTCGGCGGCAAGCACGCCACCGCCCAGGTCGGTGATAAAGAGCTGGATATGGACGAGATAGAGAAGTTTCTGGACCAGGCGCCCGGCGAGATAATGACGGTGGAGGACGACGACTCCGGCGAGCGGGTCGAGATAACGTTGAAGTGAACTCGCCCCCGAGAGAAAGAAAACCCCGGCGTCGCCGCCGGGGTTTTTCTTTGGCCCGATGTCGCCCGCGCTATTTGACCACGACCATCCGGCGCACGGCCGCCTCTTCCCCCACCTTGAGCTGGCAGAGGTAGACGCCCGCGGGGAGGTCGGCGTCAATCTCCACCGCGTGCTTCCCCGCGCCGTAGTTGTCGTCGCGCCGCCATACCTCCCGGCCCGCGAGGTCGTAGATGCTCAGGTCCGCCTCGCCGCCCTCGGCCAGCGCGATATCCACCGTCGTGTGGGTGGAGAAGGGGTTGGGGTAGTTCTGGCTCAGGCCGAAGGAGAGGGGGAAGCCGCCGGCCGTGACTTCCGCCGGGCCGAAGGTGCGGCTGAAGCCGGTCGCGCCCTCGGCCTCCACCCAGTAGCGGTACTTGTGGCCCACCGCGACGTGGGGGTCGGCGAACTCGTAGGGCGAGGGGCCGCCGATGGGCTGGCTGTTGACCTTGGGCCGGCCGGGGACGCCGACCTCCTCCCGGTAAACGTTGTAGTTCGCGGCGTGGTACTCGAACTCCGCCGCCCAGCTCACGCGGACCTCGCCCGGCCGCGGCTCGGCCGCCAGGTCCTTGACGCCCAGGTCGCGGAGGATGCGGTCCATCCCCATGTAGCACATATACGACGTCACCCAACTTTGGTCGGCGTCCGACGTCCCGGCCTGGCTCGCCGGGATGCCGCCGTCGTCGTCCGTGTCCTGGGCGACGAGGTTGCCGGCGATGTTGTCGAACCGGGTCCAGTACGCGGCGTCGCCCGTGGCATGGTAGGCGGCGTAGTAGCCCAACATAAACCACGCGTTCCACGCGTTGTCCCAGGTGTTGCTGCCGGCCGGAACGAGCTCCGGCATGTAGGGCGCGTACTGCGCCATCCACGCCGCCTCTTCCCCCGGGTGCTCGCGGAAGTACGACTCGTGGAGCCCCCAGACGGTGGCGCCGCCCGACATCGCCCAACTGTAACTGCCGATGCGGGTGGCCGGCGCTTCCTCCGCCAACGCCTTCACCTGCTCCGCGAGCGCGAGGGCGGAGGCCTTCAACGCCGCGTCGCCGACGTCCTCGGCGTATTCGTAGAGGTTGCCCACGGCCCACGCCGTGCAGTAGAAGTTGGCGGGGTAGAGGGTGATGTTGATGGCGTTATCGGCGACGAATTGGGCGCAGGTCAGGCCGTAGTCCTGGTGGGAGGTGTCGCCGGTGACGTGGCGATACATCATCTCCGCCCGCATACCCCAGCCGCAGTTGTAGATGCGGTAGTATTTCTGCGACTCGCTGCCCCAGCCCTCTTCCAGCCACGCCGGGAAGTTGAGGATGTAAATCCAGGAGCGGGCGACGTAGTCGTCGTATTCCCGCGAGCCGGTCATGTCGCGCCACCGCGACCAGTCCCAGACCGATTCCTGCGTGTTGTCGGTTTGGATGACGTTGGTCAGGTCCTCGCCCTCGATGATGCCGCCGTAGTTCGGGTCGTTGGGGTCGGTGACTTGCCACCGCGCGACGAAGGCGATGCCGTTCTCGTAGACCTCGTGGGGGTCGTATTGCCCCGCGGCGAGGGAATAGCCCACGCGCGGAGCCACCGGCGGCCCGAACGGCCGCGCCATTTCCTCTTCCGTCCAGATCTGCGTCGCCGCCGCGGCCGCGGCCAGCGCCGCCGCCGCCATTACGATGCGTGCCCTTTTCATGTATACCCTCGCTTTCGGGAAAAGCCGTCCCGTGCGGTTAAGGGGCTTTGAAGGTGAAGCTTGCCTCGTCCCAGACGTACGTCCGCGACGCCGCGGCCGGCGCGCCGTTCTCGGCGGGCGCCGGCGACACCGCGAACGACGGCGGCGTCCCGGCCTGGAACGCGATGGCCGCGGCGGGGCTCTCGTCGCCGCCGCCCTGGCCGCGCCGCTCCACGAGGACGCGGGCCGCCTCGCGCATCTCCCGGCCGTCGTAGCGGAAGAAATATTGGTAGCCGGTCCGGCCGCCGGGGGCCTCTATGGTCTCCTTGACGCCGAGGAGCGCCGCGCCGTCGCCGAAGAGGTTCGTGACCTCGGGCCACCAGAAGATGGCGCCGGCCTTCACGAGCCGCCCCCGGAAGTCGCTCCCCGTCCGCAGGAAATAGTAAAGCTCGTCGGCGCGCCGGCCCTTCTCGTCCTCGCCCGTGGCCACGACGCCGAGGTCGGCGTCGCCGTCGCCGTCCAGGTCCCCCGCGGCGTAGAGGAAGTCGTCCCGGCCCCGCTCGTCCATGGCGTCGGCGAAGTTGCGCGCCGTGTCGCCCTCCGCCAGCGTCGCGTAGCCGGCGAGTTGGTCGGCGGCGTCGGCGCTCCACCAGCCGTCCCGCGCCAGCGCGGCGAGGTAGTTGTCGATGGCGGCGCCGTTGTCGCCCGCCGCCGCGGCGCAATCGCCCAGCCGCAAATAGTCGTAGTCCGCGAACACCGTCTCGCCGTCGGCCGCGAGCGCTTCGACGAACAGCTTGCGCGCCGCCTTGAAGTCGCCGGCTTTGTAGTAGCAGTCGGCCAGCCGCGAAAGGACGTCGGCCCGCGCCGCCCCGTCCGGCGTCTCCTCCAGGTACCGCGAGAGGTGTTTCCGCAGGGCCGCGAGTTCGGCCGCGGTCACCGGCCGGTCCTCCTCGTAGGTGAACGTATACAGCGCCTCGAGGACCGCGCCCGCGTACGCCTCGGCCCACCGCGGGTGGTCCTTTTTCTCCCCCAGGAACGCGAGGAGCTCGCGCAGGTCACCGATGGCGACCGTGGCCTGAGCCGCCGCCTCCGACTTCGGGTATCGGTCCATGACCGTGCGGAGGTTGTCCTCGGCGTCGCCGAAGTACAGCGCCACCGCCGCCGGCGGGTCTTTCGCCATCCGGCCTAGAAGGTCCATTCGGTCCCCCAGGCCGGCGTCGTCGGGCGCGAGCGCGGCCGCCTTTTCCAGGTAGCCGCGGGCGAGCGCGGCGTCGCCCTCGTCTCGGAGCGCCGCCCCCGCGAGCGCGAGGTACGCCTCTTCCGTACCGGCCGCCTCCAGCGGCGCGCGGAAGCGGTCCATCGGCGCCGGCGCGAGCGTCCCGTCCGCGGCCGCCGCGTAGAGCTTGGCGTCGGCGTCGCCCGGCGGGCCGTCCTCCACCTCCCGGCTTTCGCTCGTCGCCCACAGCTCGCGGACGCCGTCGCCGTCCACGTCCGCGAAGGAGTAGCGGGTGTCTATCTCGTTGTAGCCGCCCGGCGACCAGGCGGTGGTGTCTTCGCCGCCGTACCACCGCTCGAAGACGACCTCCACGTTGCGGGTATCGCCCTCAAAGGCCGCGACCAGCTCGTCGTCGCGGATGCGGTAGAGAGTGTAATAGTCGTATTCCGTCCCCATCCCGGTCCCGTAGGACGCCTCGGTGCAGCTGAAGGCGTAGTAGGTCCGGTCGCCCGCGGGGGTTTTGGTTATTGTCCCCGCGTCGCCGTCGCCGTATTGGGCCGAGTACGTGAACGGGTCGCCCAGCGGCGCGAGCGTCCACTCGCCCTCGTCGGCGACGAAAAGCGCGGCGTAAACCTCGTCGTAGTATTCCCAACCCACCCGCACCGCGGCGAGCAGCTCGCCCGGCTCGTCGCCCTCCACGAAACCCCGCGCCTCTACGGCCGAGGGCGGGAGGTCCTGCTTCGGGAGCGCGGCCAGGACCAGCCTCCCCACCGTCGCGGCGTCGGGCGGGGCGGCCAGGGCGGCGGCGGCCGCGGCGAGCAGGACGAGCGCGCACCTTTTCGCGGCCGGTATCATTCCTCGGGTATGCCGCCGGTGTCGGCGCCCGGCTCCGGCGGCGGCTCTTCGGCCTTGGCTTTGCCCTCGTCCTTCTGCTCCAGGTTGCCGACGAAGGGCCGCCAGACGTAGGGATCGGCGCCGAAGTAGCGGAGGATGTCGGCGAGGGAGGCGACGAGCTGGGCGCGGCAGGTGGCCGTCGCGCGGTAGGCGACGAAGCCCCCCTCGTCGTACTTCTCCACCTTTATCTCCTCGGTGTCGCCCATCTTCATCGCCCGCGCGGCGTAGGGCATGACCTCCGTCGCGCCCACCGGCTTCTGGACGCAGAACTTGAAGCCCTCCAGGTTGTAGGTGTCCTGGACCTCGCGCGCGAGCGCCCCCGGCAGCATCTTGCGGGCGCGGGTGGCCATGCTCCCGCGGATGTCGTCCACCGCGCGCACCTGGCTGTCCTTGGGCATGCTAACGTCGCGGAAGAAGGCGTTGTAGGTCCGCGTCTCGTCCAGCGCGGCCTTGAGCGCCGTCTTGGCCTCGGCCGCCCGCGCCGGGTCGTGCTCCTTCACCAGGAAGTAGAGGTTGACGGACCAGCGGAGGTCGTAGCGCGTGGCCTGGGGTTCGGCCACGCCGGTGTTGGCGGTGGGGGAGTCGTAGCTGGAGATGCGGGAGAGGCCGGAAGCGGCGCCGGCGCGGTAGGCGGTGCCCAGGGTCGCGACGGCCTCGGCCGAGACGGCGGCGAGGCGGGCCTTGTCCTCGTCAGACAGCGGCGCGCCGGCGACGTAGCCGGGCGCGGCCTCGCGTCGCTTCTTCTCGTCGTCGTAGAGCTTCTTGAAGGCGACGTACGATTCCTTGTGGCCGACGGCGAAGTATTTGGCCCGGGCGGCGAAGGCGCCGGCCTCCGGCGCCAGCTCGGCCGGGGCGGCGGCCGCCAGGAGCGTCGCGAGGTCGTTGGCCTTGCCGTAGTCGGCGGCGCCGAGGTAGGCGCGCGCCCGCGCCAGGAGCCACTCGGCGTCCGGCTTCGCGAACGCGCCCCCCTCCACGCGGAGCTCGCGGCCTTCGATCGTGATTCCGGACGCGGCCGTCGCGGCGAGGAGGACGGCCGCCAGCGCCAGTCTCGGCTTCATAAGTCGCGCCGATATTACCACACGGCCGCCGCGCCGTCAAGGAAGGCCGTCGGCCGCCTTGACACCCCGCCGCGGCGTTGTTATTATCGCGTCATGGACGACGCCGGCGGCGCGCGATACAAGGTCGTGGTCTTCGTCCCGGCGGCGGCGCTGGCCGCCGTGCGGGAGGCGATGGCGGCGGCGGGCGCCGGCGCCATCGGCGGCTACAGCCGGTGTTCGTTCGCGGCGCCGGGCCGCGGGACCTTCCTGGGCGGCGAGGGGACGAAGCCGGCGGTGGGCGAGGCCGGCCGCGCCGAAGAGGTGGAGGAGTGGCGGCTGGAGATGGTCGCCGCCGCGGACAAAGTCGAGGCCGTGGTGGCGGCGATGCGGCGGGCCCACCCCTACGAAGAGGTCGCCTACGACGTCTACCGGCTCGAGAGGTTCTGAGCCCGAGGAGGGCGAGATGGCCAAAGTCCCGTTCGAGAACGCCGAGTTCGGCCGCTTCCTCAACTGCGGCCCCACCGTCCTCGCGGTGGTCCAGCACGACGGCCCGCCGAACATCATCACGCTGGCGTGGCTCTGCCCCGTGAGCCACAAGCCGCCGCTCCTCGTCATCTCCGTCGCGCCGCGCCGCTTCAGCCACCGCCTTATCGCCCAGGGCCGCGAGGTCACCGTCAACGTGCCGCCGTGGGCGCTGGTGGAGGAAACCTATTTCTGCGGCCACGTCTCGGGCCGGGACGTGGACAAGTTCGCGGAGACCGCGCTCACGCCGCTGCCCTCCAAGCACGTCCGGCCGCCGGGCATCGCGGAGTGCCTCGTCATCATCGAGTGTAAGGTGGACGACAGCTTCGAGATGGGCGACCACACCGTCTTTCTCCTGCGGGTCGTCCACGTCCTCGCCGACGAGGACGCGGCGGCCAGCCGCTTCGCCCTCGGTATGGGCGAGCCGACCACCATTCACCACCTGGGCGGCCGCGTCTTCGCGCCGCTGGGCGCGCCGGCGCAGGAAGCCGGGAGGCCGAAATGAACGGACCCGTGCTCACGCGCCCCATCATCACCCTCACCACCGACTTCGGCCTCGCCGACGGCTACGCCGCGAGCATCAAGGGCGTCCTGCTCGGGCTGTGCCCCGAGGCCCGGCTCATAGACCTCACGCACCTCACGCCGCCCCACGACATCCTGCCGGCCGCCCTCGTACTGGAGGCCACCGCGCCCTACTTCCCGCCCGACACCATCCACGTCGTGGTGGTGGACCCGGGCGTGGGCTCCAATCGGCGGGCCCTCGCGGCCTACGCCGGCGGCCACTACTTCGTCGGCCCCGACAACGGCGTCCTCACGCCCTTCCTCCGCGACGACGTCCTCCAGGGCGTCGTGGCCATCGAGGAGGAGCGCTTCCGGCTCAAGGTCTTCTCGAGCACCTTCCACGGCCGCGACCTCTTCGCGCCGGCGGCGGCCCACATCGCCCGCGGCGGCGACTACCGCTCGCTGGGCCGGCTGGTGGACAACCCCGTCCGCATCGAGTGGCCCGGCGTCGCGGTCGAGGGCGGCGAGCTGGTGGGCGTCGTCCTCCACGTGGACCACTTCGGCAACTGCATCACCTCCATAAAAGAGGCGGACCTCCCGCGGGGGGAGGTCCGTTACGTCCGGTGCAAGGGGCTGGACTTCGGGCCGCTGCGGCGCCACTACGCCGAGGTGTTGGCGGGCGCGCCCATCGCCCTCATGAACTCCATGGGGCGGCTGGAGGTGGCGCTGGCCCAGGCCAACGCCGCGGTGGCGCTGGACATCAAGCCGGGCGACGAGGTGCGGCTGGGGATAACGCCGTCCTCAGCCGCCCAGTAGTTTTCCCAGGAACGACTTCTTTTTCGGCGGCGCCTCCGCGCGCCGCGTCAGCGGGACGTCGTCCGCGGCCACGCGCCGATACAGCTTCACGTGGCCCTGGCCCGAGGGGGCCTTGTCCACCCAGAGCTTGCCGTCGGGCCGGGGGCGGCACGCGGCGGCCAGGACCCAGACGTGATACGAGAAGCCGGGCCGGACCTCGAGGAAGTCCGCGAGCATGTCGTGATAGATGACCTTCTCGGTGCCGTCCGGGCCCACCTCCGCGAGGAGGTGGCTCTTGTAGGTGCGGCAGAAATATTGGTGGCGGTCGAACCACAGGAGCGTCCGGCCGTCGGCCTCGGGAGCCCATCCCTCCGCGCGGACGACGACCTCCGGCTCGCGGGTGGTGAGATGGCCCACGCACTCGAAGTGGGGGTCGGTCTTGAAATCGTACACGGGTCAACCTCCAACTAGCTGAACGGGACCTGCCGTATGAAAATCGCGTTCGTGCAATTCGCGCCGGCCTTCGGCGACGCCGGCGCCAACGTGGACCGCGCCCTCGCGCTCGCGGCCCGCGAGCCGGCGGACCTCTACGTCTTCCCGGAGCTCTTCAACACCGGCTACCAGTTCCGCGGCCGCGACGAGCTCGTCGCGCTGGCCGAGGCCGCCGACGGCGCGACGGTGGGGCGGCTGGCCGGCTGGTGCCGCGAGCGGGGCGTCGTCGCGTGCGCGGGCTTCGCCGAGCGCGACGGCGACCGCGTTTACAACAGCGCCGCCCTCGTCGGCCCCGCCGGCCTCGTCGGCGTCTACCGCAAGGCCCACCTCTTCTGGCGCGAGAAGGACCTCTTCGACGTCACCCGCGAGGACCCCTTCCGCGTCTACGACGTCGGCGGCGCGAAGGTCGGCGTGATGGTTTGCTTCGACTGGATATTCCCCGAGGCCGCGCGCATCCTCGCCCTCCGCGGCGCCCAGCTCATCCTCCACCCCGCCAACCTCGTCCTCCCGTATTGCCCCGCGGCCATGGTGACGCGCTGCCTGGAGAACCGCGTCTTCGCCGTCACCGCCGGCCGGACCGGGACCGAAAGCCGCTGGGACAAGCCGCTGCGCTTCATCGGCGGGAGCCGCATCATCTCGCCGGCGGGCGAGGTGCTGGCCCGGGCGGACGACGAGGAGGAGGCCGTGGGCGTCGCCGACGTCAACCCGGCCGACGCCGACGACAAGCACATTACGCCCCGCAACGACCTCTTCGCCGACCGCCGCGTGGGCCTTTACGGCGAGTTGTGCCGGCGGCCCTGACCGAGATTAACGCCGCGACGCCCGCGCCTGCAAGGCGCGGGTTTTTTATTTTTCCAGCGCCGCCGCGAGCTCGGCGCAGCTCGTGATGACCGCGAAGCCGTAGGCGAGGTTCAGGAGCGTCGCGCGGTGGAATTCCAGGTTTGGCGCCGCCGTCCCGTCGGCCGGGAAGAAGACGCGGTAGTCGCGCATGAAGGCCTCGCGGGCGGTGCTCTCGCAGCACAGGTTGGCCATGACGCCGGCGACGACCAGGTCCTCTATCCCGGCCTGGCGCAGCCGCGGCTCCAGGTCCGTCGCCATGAAGGCGTTGTAGCGTATCTTGGGGATGACGGCGTCGCCCGGCCGCGGCGCCAGCTCCTCGAATACCTCCGCGTCCCAGGTGCCCTCGGCGGGCGACGAGCCGTCCCACCATTTCGCCATCAGGCCGGCGTTGGCGCCGCCCGCGTCCTCCGCGTGGCGGGTGTAGAGGACGGGGCGGCCGGCGGCCCGGAAGGCCGCGGCCAGCGCCGCCACCCGCGGGACGACGGCGGCGGCGGCCGGCAGGTAGATGGCGCCGCGGGGGTGGAGGAAGGCGTTCTGCATATCTATGACGAGGAGGGCGGCGGCGCCGGCGTTCAGCTTCCACGGCCGGACGTTGTACGCCGCGACGTGGTCCAGGAGGCCGGCGAGCTCCGCCGCCGGGTCGTACGAGTTCTTGGGTGACGCCATCCGCTTTCTCCTTCGCGGCGCGCGGCCGCTACTCCTTCACTTCCTCTTTCATCCCGGGGATAATTTCGCCCGCCTCCAGGCCGGCGCCGGGGGAGGGCAGCGGCTCGGGGAGCGGCGCCGCGAGCGCGGCCTCGCACCCCTTCGCCACCTCTTCCTCGGCCACCGCCTCGTCGGCCGGCGTCCGATAGGTGAAGACGCCCTCCGTCCACTGCAGCGGGTCCACCACCCACTTGAAGACCCGCAGCTCCCAGTGGACGTGGGGGCCGGTGGCGAGGCCGGTGGCGCCCATGTAGCCCAGGACCTGGCCCTTCGCGACGGGGTCGCCGGGGCGCACGGCGAGGGCGGACATGTGGTTGTAGATGGTGAAGACGCCGCGGCCGTGGTCCACTATCACCACGTTGCCCCGGACGATGAGCCGCTCCGCGAGCATCACGACGCCCCGCATCGCGGCGCGGATGGGCGTCCCCTCCTTGTTCGCGATGTCCAGGCCCAGGTGGCGCTCCTCGCCGCCGGTGCTGAACGTGCGGTAGGTGCCGAAGGGCGAGGTGGTGCGCCCCGGCGCGGGAATCATGAACTTACCCGCCCACAGCTGCTCGTCGCGGGCCCGCGTCAGGATGGCCTCCTCCTTACGATACTCCAGCATCTTCTTCTCTTCCAGCGCCGGGTCGAAGAGCTTCTGCTTCTCCGGCGCCGCGATCTCTATCTCTTCCTTGATGTAGCCGCCGTCGGCCACGGTCACCGTCCCCCGGAGGTCGAGCGGCTGGTCGTAGGCGTCGAAGCCGGCGACGGCGACGGGGTAGTCGCCGGGGGGGCAGCTGGCGCGGACGCCCACGATGCTCTCGAAGCCGTCGGCCACGGGGAAGAAGGGGAATTTCTGGTCCCAGAACTTGCCCTCGAGGTTGTAGAGTTTCTTGTTGGCGACGAGCTTGACCACCACGACCCGCCCCTGGTCCACGCGCGGCGGCTCGAAGGCGAGCTTGAGGACGGTGGCGTGGTTCTCGACGTAGAAGGCGGCGCGCCGCGTGGCCTCGTTGCCCCGGACGTCGGCCGCGGCCACCGCCACCTCGTGCTTGCCGTCGGCCAGGAGCGCGGTGTCGAGTTTGAATTTGAACTTGAGGGTGCGGCGCTTCGCGAGGTCCAGCGCCGGCGTCCGGTCGGCGCCGTCCAGGAGGAGGCGGAAGCTCGCGAGGTCCGACTCGTCGGCCACGGAGCCGGTGATGTGGATTACGCCGGCGTACTTCGCCCCCTCCGCGGGGACGGTGAGCGCGAGGCGGGGCGGCGTCTCGTCCTTGGCGAAGATGCCGGCCCACGCCGCGGCGCCGATGACGGCGACGACCGCGAGGGCGGCCAGGGCCGCGATAACAAAGCCCAGGCCGCGCCGGCGGCGAGGAATGTGGATGGTGTCACGGGACGTGGGTGGAGCGTCGGGTATTCGGACCATGGCGTCGTCGGCGTTATCCTTCCGGGTGCGGCCGCGGCTCAGCGCAGCGCGGCGGCCTTGTCCTTCTGGCCGGTGGCCTCGTAGGCGGCGGCCAGGTTCTTGCGGGCCACGGCCTTCGCGCTCGCCGGGTCGGCCGAGCCGCGCGGCTCGAGCGTGAGGGCCTTCTCCAAAACGGGGACGGCGAGGCTGGCCTTGCCGGCCTTGAGGTACGCGAGGCCCAGGTTGTTGTGCGCCCAGAAGTCGTCCGGGCGCAGCGTCCGGACCTGCTCGTACGCCGCGGCGGCCTCGGCGTAGCGCCCCGACTCCAGGAGCGCCAGCCCCAACTCGTTCCAGTACGCCGGCGTCTGCGGCGACAGCTCCTGGGCGGCCTTGAGATAGGGGAGCGCCTCGGCGAACTTCCTGGTCGCCGCGAGTTCCTTACCTTTCAGGTAATAATCCGCGGCTTTCCACCCCGGCTCGTCGGCGGCCTTCACGTCCACGACCGCGGCGGGCGTGGCCCCGCCGGCCCCCGCGGTCCCGGCGGTCGCGGGCGCGGTTCCTTCGCCCAGGTCCAGGTAGCCGCCGAAGACGAAGCCCTGCTTCTTATCAATGGTCTCGACTCTGTACCAGTCGGCGGTCTTGCCGTCTATCGTCTCCGGCGCGCCCGCGGGCGCGAGGACCAATACTTTCTCGCCTTTGCTAAGCCGGCCCACGATGGTTCCCTTGGTCCCCGGCTTGGCGCGCAGGTTGAGGGGCCCTTCGGTGACCACCACGGTCTTGGGCGCCGGCGGCTTCGCCGCCGAGCCCGCCGGCGGCGCGCCGGCCGTGAGTGTCGTTGTAGTCTTTTCCTTCGGACGGCAGCCGGCGCACAACGCGAGCGCCGCGGCGGCGACCGCCAGTATCCTCAGCCATCTCATGCCGTTCCCCCTTGGCTCGTTGCGACGCGGAAGGTTTGGGGTTTGCGCCCCGACCCTACTTCTTCGGGAAGCTGCTGGCCCGGACGTAGTCTTCCTTCATCAGGTGCGACGAAATCAGGAAGTCGGCCGTGGCGCGGTTGCACGCCGTCGGGACGTTGTACAGGACCGAGATGCGCAGGAGCGCCTTCACGTCCACGTCGTGCGGGTGCGGCGTCATCGGGTCCCAGAAGAATATCAGGACGTCGAGCTGGTTTTCGGCGATGGCCGCGCCCAGCTGCATGTCGCCGCCCAGCGGGCCGGAGCGGAAGCAGTGGACCGCGAGGCCGGTGGCGTCGGCGATTACTTTGCCCGTGGTCCCGGTGGCGAAGAGCTCGTGCTCCCCAAGCGTCCCGGCGTTGAACTCGACCCACTCCAACAGGTCCTTTTTCCGGCCGTCGTGGGCCACGAGCGCGATTTTCTTTTTCATGTCTCCTCCCGCCGGCGCTACTCGGCCATGGGGTCGTGGAAGGTGCCGCGAGCGCGAAGGTTCCGCCACGCGGCCTGCAGCGCCAGCGCCGCGTTTATCAGCCGATACTTGACGGGACTCAGCGGCAGGTCGTAGGGGGGTGCGAACGCCACGACCTCGCCGCCGAACCCCATCTTGAAGGTGTATACGCCGTAGAGCGGGTTGCCCGGCGCCGGCGCGGCGGGGATGCCCCAGAAGTCGAAAACCGCGAAGCCGCGGCCGCGCGCCCAGCGCACCGCCTCCCACACCAGCCGGTTGGAGGCCTTGAGCTCCCGGCCGAGGTCGGCGGTGGCGGCGTGGGCGTAGTAGGCGTAGCGGCCGAAGCCCAGGACGAACGCCGCCGCCAGCGTCTCGCCGTCGCGCTCCGCGAACAGGAGCGTGCTCGTCGCGCCGAACCGCGCGAGGGTCTCGCGGTAGTAGGCGAGGTTGTGGACCAGGAAATGCTTGCGGTCGGTGGTGGCGTGTAGGAGGTCGTAGAACGACGCCAGCTCGTCCCGGCCCCCGGCGGCGCGCACCGTCACGCCCTTGCGGCCCGCGAGGTTTACGTTGTAGCGCGTCCCCCGGTCCATCCCCGCGAGGAGCTCGTCCTCGCTCTTCGTCAAGTCGAGATACAGCGTGTGGCGCGGCTGGATGCCCTTGGCCGCGCGGCGGTAGCCCAAGCCCTCCAGGACGGCAGGGTCCCGGCCTTCCCGCGCCATGGGTTCGACCTTGACGAACGCCGCGCCCGCTCGCCGCCCGGCCGTCCGCAAGGCCGCGGTTAGCTCGGCCAGCGCCGCCGCGTCCTGCCAGTCCACGAGGAAGCCGCGGGGCGCGTACCACAGCTCGCCGCCCAGAAGGGGGATGGGGCGGCCGAGGACCTGGGCGCCGGCCCGGGGCGCGTCGCCGGCCAGGAGGACGAAGCGCCGCGGCCGCCAGCCGAAGGCGCCCTTGAGCTCGCCCCACGCCCAGCTGTGGGTGATGGAGTATTCGTCGCGGGAGAGGACGAACGCGTCCCACGCGCCGGCGTCCGTGACCTCCTCCAGGCGATACGGCATGGCGGCATTATAGCAGAAAACGCGGCCGTTTTGGGAAAGGGGCTCCCGGCCCGGCCGCCGGGGGATATTCGCCCTTGACAACCGCCGCCGTTCGTGGTAGTAATAATATAGAGGGTAGTAGGCAGCCGAAAGGGGTGTTCGGTTATGCGGGCAATCAGGGTTCTTGCGATAATGATGGTCGCCGCCGGCGCGAGCCGGGCGGCGACCTTTTACGTTGACAGCGGCGTCGGCCGGGACGACCCGGCGTGGAACGGCGGCCCGGGCGCGCCGTGGCGGACGATCACGTACGCGCTGTCGCGCGCCACCGGCGCGAACACTTTCCTGTGCCACGGCGTCTTCGCCGAGGACGTCGCCTTCGCCTACGACGACCGGGGCTCGAGCTTCGTCGCCAACCCCGACGCCCGCCTCAACGGCGACGTGACCGCGGCCGACGAGGCGGCGTTGACGGTCCAGGGGTTCGACGTTTACGGCGGCATCGCGGGCCCCGCCAAGGGCGGCGTTACCGCGACCGATTGCTACTTCAACGACCCGGCCGGCGCGGCGTTGGGGCCGGCGCGTTTCTACGGCGCCGTGACGGCGACGGGCTGCGTCTTCGAGAACTGCCGCTACGCGGTGCACGCCGTCGGTCCCTATGAGTTCGGGCAGATTAGACTCTCGAACTGCACCATAACCGACTGCGTCTACGGCGTCTGCTACAGCGGCGGCGCCTACACCCAGATAACCGGCTGCACGTTCACCGACGTGGACAACGCGGCCATCCTGTGCCACGACGACGGCGAGGGCGTCTTCATTACCGGCTGCAGGTTCACGAACTGCTGCGGCGGCCTGGACCTGGAGCTCTCGACGGACAGGGGGACGGCGATCGTCACGGCGTGCGAGGCGGACGGCTGCGGCCGCGGCATAACCGCGACCGCGCACGCCGACAACGACCTGGGTATCCAGATTAACGGCTGCCGCGTGGACCGCAGCGACGGCGACGGCGTCGTCGTGCACGGCAAGGTCGTCATCCGCGACACCACGGTCAACTACAACGCGGGGCGGGGCGTCTACATTGAAGCCGGCGCCGCCGACCTCGGCACCGAGCAGAAGCCGGGAGGCAACACCTTCGCCGCGAACGGCGCCGGCTTCGACGTCTACAACAAGTCGTCCGCGAACGGCGCCGGCTTCGACGTCTACAACAAGTCGTCCGCGAACGTCCCGGCCTACGGCAACCATTGGGACCCGCAGACCGAGGCCGAGATGGCCGGCCACACCTGGCAGGACCGGGACATCACCCGCATCTACGACCGCTGGGACGACGCGGCCGCCGGCTACGTGGTGTGGGGCGCGCCGTCGCTGCGCGCCGCGCCGGCGTCGTTGGGCGAGGTCAAGGCGTTGTTCCACGGCGGCCCGACGCCGTCGCGTTCGTCCGCGACGCATAGGGCGGCGGGGGAATGACGTCACCGCGATAAAATAAGCCGGCGTTTCCGCCGGCTTTTTTTGTTGCCCGATATTAAAGCGTTACCGCGTTACCGCGAGTCGCCCGGTAGCGACGTCGCCGCCGGCCGTGAGACGGTAGAGGTAGACGCCGGGGGCGAGCGCGGCCGCGTCCACCGTCGCCGTGTGCCGGCCCGCCGCGGCGGCGCCGTCGAACGGCGTCGCGACCTCCCGCCCCGCGAGGTCGTAGACCTTAAGCGTGGCCCGGGCGGGCGCGGCGAGGGAGAAGACGATGGTGGCGGCGCCGCGCGCCGGGTTGGGATAGGCCGGGTAGAGCGCGAACGACGTCTTGCCCGCGCCGGCGTAGGCGACGTCGGCGGTCGCGACGGTCTCCGCCCGGCCGCTCGGCTCCACCGCGTCCAGCTCGTAGCGCCACCGCCCCGGCATCACGTCAGCGTCCAGAAAGCGGAAGGGCGAGCGGCCCGCGACGGGCGCGCCGTTGACGAGGGTCCGGGGCGACGCCGCGGCCCCCTTGCCTTCGGCCCGCCGGTAGAGGTTGTAGCCCGCGGCCTCGCCCGCGTTCACCTTCCACGACAGCAGGACGCCCGCCGGCCTTGCCGCCGCGCGGAAGTAGTCCAGCGTCACGCCCGAGCCGGACTTGCGGAGGTAGAAGTTCACGACGGTGGGGACGCCGTCGCCCAGGACGACGCCGGCCTCGGTGGCCGAGGCGTAGCCGTCGGCGGAGGCCTTCAGCGTGTAGGTGCCGGGCCGGAGCATCTTGTAGTAGTCGCCCTTCGCGGCGTCGGTGTAGGCGGGCCAGTTTATCTCGAGCGGCGTCACCGTGGCGTCGAGCGGCGCCTCGGTGTCCGCGTCCTTCACCCAGCCGTGGATGACCTCGGTCCGCGCGCACTTGAAGGTCGCGACGACGGCTGGCCAGTTGAGCTCGCAGTATTGGAGGATCTGGCCGACGGGCGGGTTGTAGCTCGGGCCGTAAACCTCTATGGTGTCGTCGGGGTCGCCCCGCTCGCCGTAGGACCAGTCGTTGAGGTCGCCGTGGGTCTCGTACCAGGCGTAGCCGTTGGTGACGGGGTAGCCGGTCAGGTCGCCGTAGACTTCCGAGATGTGGACGATTTCGTCGACGTCGTAGGGGAGCTCCGCCTTGTAGTTCCAGACGTAGTTGACGTATTTCGCGCCGGAGTGGTAGGAGTGGGACATCACGAAGGCGTTGGCGAGGCCGTTGTCGCGAATGGCGCGGGTCTCCGGCTCCGAGAAGGGGCTCGAGCCGCCGCCGCCGCCGGGGGACCAGGCGTAGGAGTAGTTGCGGTTGAGGTCTATGCCGTGGTTGTTGTAGCGGGAGTTGGCGACCACGCCGTCGGCGTTCAACATCGGCACCGCCCAGATCTCGGCGCCGTCCACCAGCGCCTTGACCTCGGCGTCGGCGGCGTAGCGGGCGCAGAGCTGCTCCGCCGCGTAGAGGGCCACCATGTAGCCGATGCGCTCGTTGCCGTGGTGCGCGCCCACCAGCCGGAGCTCCGGCTCCTCCTCCTCGGCGTCGGGGTTCTTGGAAATCTTGAGGGCCCAGATGTCGCGGTTCAGGACCGTCTTGCCCACCGACGAGAGGCGCGCGATGGCGGGATAAGTGTTCGCGATTTCCTGCATCGCGGCGACGAACTCGTCGTAGCTCAGGTAGTGGTCGTAGGGGATGGCGTCGTGGCCCTCGTACCGCGCGCCCGCCCACTCGTTCGTCCAGCGCACGGCGTCGCGGGCGTCGCCGAAGAGCACCTCGTAGCCGAAGCCCATCTCGTCCAACGTCTCGAGGTCGGCCGGCCGAACGTACGCCAGGACGCCGTCGGGCCGGCGCTCGGCGCAGGTGTCCACGTCCACGCCGGCGGCCATCAGCGCGCGGACGTCGGCCGCGGTCGCGGCGTGGACTACGACCAGCGCCGGGGCCTCGGCCGCCCACGCGGCGGCGACGGCCAAGCCGAACGCGAGGATTGCGAAACGTTTCATAGCTGTCACTCCAACGCGAAGCCGCCGACGCACGCCGCCGCCCATTTCACGTCGGCGGTCGCCGCGTCCACGACGAGGTAAACGTCCAGGTAGCGGAACAGGTTGTCGCTGTCCTGCGGCGGCAGGCGTTCCAGCCGGGCCTGCACCACCGCAAGGCCGCGGTCGTAATCAACGTATTCCACGTTGAACGCCGCCGTCTCGGCGTCGGCGACTATTTTATAGCCCTTGTTGTGCGGCCAGTGAGGCGCCGTCGTGATACGGTCCAGCTTGACCTTTTTTATAGCCGGGCGGAGGTCAGCCAGCGCCGCGCGCCACTGGGCCTCGTCCACCGCCGGCGCCGCTTCCGCCGCCACCTCGTCCGGCCGCATTATGTAGCCATAGGCGTACAGGCCGGCGTCGGCCACCAGGCCCCGCGCCCGCGCCCACGCGAGCTTATCGGCGGGGGGCGCGTCCGGCGGCCAGCGGTCGAGGTAGAAATACCGCACCTCCGCCGGCGCCTCGGCCAGGAGGTTGTCTTTCCCCGGCTTCGGGTCCTTCACGGCGCAGCTCAGGATGGCGCCCGCGGCCGTGCCTCCCGCTTGCCACCGCCCCGCGACCGTCACGAGGTCGCCGACGGCGTAGGCCGTGTCGGTCTGCGCCTCCACCGTTACGGTCGGCGCCGGGCCGCCGGCGAATAGGTACAGCGGCACCTCGGCGCCGCCGCAGGCCGTTGCCGCGAACGCGGCCGCCGCGAACCACGCCCTTCTCACGTACAATTATAACCTTTCCGGTAGCGTTAAGCAATCCGGAAATCGCGGCGCCGCGAGAACGAAAAAGGCGGCCCCGCGGCCGCCTCCGTCGTCGGACGCCGGCGTCACATCACGAGCGCCAGGAGCGCCTTCTGCGCGTGGAGTCGGTTCTCGGCTTCGTCCCAAATCGCGCTCCGCGGCGAGCGCGCGACCTCCTCGGTTATCTCCTCGCCGTAGTGGGCCGGGAGACAGTGGAGGACGATGGCGTGGGGCGCCGCGGCCGCGACCATCTTCTTGTCGATGGTGAAACCGGCGAACGCCTTCTTCTTCTCCGCGGCTTGCCCCTCCTGGCCCATGCTCGCCCATACGTCGGTGTAGAGGACGTCGGCGCCCTTGGCGGCGCCCAGGTCGCGGGTGGCGTTGATGGCCGCGCCCGATTGCTTCGCGAGCTCCCGCGCCCGCGCCACGACCGCCGCCGGCGGCTCGCAGCCCGCGGGCGTCACCACGTCCACGCTGACGCCGAGGATGGCGCCGCCCAGCATCAGCGAGTTGGCGACGTTGTTGCCGTCGCCGATGAACACCAGCCGCAGGCCCGCGAGGCGCCCGAACCGCTCCCGCACCGTCATGTAGTCGGCCAGCGCCTGGCAGGGGTGCAGGAGGTCGGACAGGCCGTTGACCACGGGGACGGAGGCGTGGCGCGCGAGCTCCTCCACCAGCTCGTGGGCGAAGACGCGCGCCATTATGCCGTGGACGTAGCGCGAGAGGACGATCGCGACGTCGGCCACCGCTTCCCGCTTGCCCAACCCCACCTCGTCCGGCCCCATGTACATCGCGTCGCCGCCCAGCTCCCGGATGGCGACGTCGAACGAGGCCCGCGTCCGGAGCGACGGCTTCTGGAAGAGGAGGGCGAGCGTTTTGCCGGCGTGGGTGTCGCGGAGCCGGCCCTGGCGCCGCTCCCGCTTCAACCTGTCGGCGAGGTCCAGGACGGCGGTGAGCTCTTCCGCCGTAAAGTCGGCCAGCGTCAGAAACGAACGTCCCTTGAAGTCGCGCGTCATACCTTTTTCTCCTGCCTGGGATGGGGCCCGGGCGCCTTCTCGTCGGCCGGCGCCGCCGGCGCGAAAACGTAGTGGTTCCGCTCGTCGAGCGCCACGCGCCCCACGGGCGTGTTTTTTTCGTGGGAGAGAAAGAGCAGCGCCTCCTTGCGCGCCGCCCGCCGCAGGAGGGTTTTCTTGGCTTCCAGCGTCGTCAGCGGAAAGAGGTCGTAGGCCGGGATGTAGGGCGGCGGAAGATAATAAACGGCGGGAAGGAGGTCGCCCGGGAAGTAGCCCACCTGGCCGCGGGAGGCGACGCGCACGAGCTGGTGGGCGGTGGTGTGGCCGCCCGTCACCACCAACGAGACGCGGGGGGTTACGAAGCTGTCGCCCTCCAGAAGGCGGAGCCGGCCGGTCTCCTTCAGCGGGAGGAAGTCCTCGGGCTGGAAGGCCGGGCGCGTCCGTTCGTTGGGGTGGAGCGCTTCCTCCCAGTCCCGGCGTTGGACCAGGTAGACGGCGTTGGGGAACGCGACGCGCAGGACGCCCGCCTTGTCGCGCACCGTGGCGCCGCCGGCGTGGTCGAAGTGCAGGTGGGTCAGCACGACGTAGTGGATTTGCTCCGGGCTCACGCCCAGCGCCGCGAGTTCGGCCGGGAGCCGCCCGTCTTTCGTGACGGCGTAGGCGTCGCGCCACTTCTCGCCGAGCTTGTTGCCCAGGCCCGTGTCCACGAGGATGTTCTGGCGCTTGGTCCGGATGAGGTAGCAGTTGACGGCCACGGTTATCCGGCCGCGGCGGTCGGGCGGCGCGAGCTTGGCCCACGTCGTCCGGGGGACGACGCCGAAGGCGGCGCCGCCGTCGATGCGGTAGGCCGCGTCGCGGATAACGTCCACCGTTATGTCGCCCACGTAATGCGTCATATCACGTCACCGTCCGCGCCCGGTTGGCCAGCGTCCCGCAGGCGGCGTGGATGCCGGCGCCGCGGGGCCGCCGGAAGGTTACGGCCGCCGGCCCCTTCGCCGCCGCGGCCAGAAAGGCTTCAATCCGCTCCGCCGGCGGCGCCTCGTAGGGCGCGCCGGGCCACGCGTTGAAAGGCAACACGTTTATCTTGCACGCCCAGCCGCGGGTGAACGCCACCAGCGCCCGGGCGTGCGCGGCGTCGTCGTTGACGCCCGCCACCAGGACGTATTCAAACGTTATAGGCCGGCGCGTCCGCCGCGCGTAGTAGGCGCAGGCCTCGGCCAGCGCCGGCAGCGGGTAGCGCGCCAGGCCCGGCATGAGCCGGTCCCTCGTCTCCTGGACCGCGCTGTTCAACGACACCGCCAGCTTTACCGGCGGGCCGCCGGCGGCCCACGCCCGTATCTTGTCGGCGAGGCCGGACGTGGACACCGTTATGCGCCGGCCGCCGACGTCGGCCCGCGTCCGCAAGAGCTCCACCGCGCCCACCACCGCGTCGTAGTTCGCGAGCGGCTCCCCCTGGCCCATGAACACCACGTTGCGGACGCGCTCCGCGCCCCGCCGCCGGCCGATCTGGACGTACTGCGCGAATATTTCGTAGGCCGTCAGGTCGCGGCGAAAGGGGAGGGTCCCCGTCGCGCATATGGCGCAGCCGAAGCGGCAGCCCACCTGGCTCGAGACGCAGACGGCGTCGTGGTCCTCGTCCGGAAGGAACACCGCCTCCACCTGCAGGCCGTCGTGGAGCGCCATCAGGTATTTAACCGTCCCGTCCGCGTCCGCCGCCTCGTCCGCGACGCGGGGGCAGGGAAGGACGAAGCTCGCGTCCAGCAGCTCCCGGAAGGAGGCCGGGAGGTTAGTCATCTCGGCGAACGAGGCCGCGCCCCCCTCGAACAGCCAGCGCTCGAGCTGCTCCGCCCGATACGTCGGCTCGCCCGCCGACGCGACAAACGCCGCCCGTTCGGCGGCGTTTGTGGCCGTGATGTCCCGCCGTTCGGCGCCCGGGGTCCCGGTATGGCTAGCCGCCGTCGACGAGGATACCATCCTCCATTATGGTCTTGCCGTCCACCGCGACCCGCGGCTCGAAGACCAGCATGTCCTTGTGGTAGGTGCAGGCGTTCTGGCCGCCGATGAAGCGGTTTTCGCCCAGCGCCAGGTGGATGGTCCCCGTCATCTTCTCGTCGGTCAGCGTGGACCCGGAGGCCTCCACCACCGCGGGGTTGAGCCCCACGCCGAATTCGCCCAACTTCAGCGTGTCGCCGGCGCCCGCTTGCACGAACTCCGTGAATTCCTCGAAGCCCTTCTTGGCCTCCATCAGGCGGGCGAGGCCGTCTTTGAACTCCACCACCAGGTCCACGACCTCGACGCCCGAGACGAAGGTGCGGTCCAGGATGACGCGGCCGTTCACCGTCGGCTCCTGGGGCGCGCAATAGACCTCGCCCGCCGGGAGGTTGGCGATAAGCGGGCCGTCGTTTTCGCCGGGGTGGCCCAGGATGCCGTCGTCCACCATTATCTTGCGCCCCGCGATGGTCATCCGCACGTCCGTTCCCTTCTTGGACGTGACCACGACCTCCTGGCCGCCCTCCAATTTTTCGTATACCGAGTGCGCGCGTTTGCGGAGCTCCATCGGCTCCTGCTCCACCGCGCGCCAGAAGAGGACGTGATACTTCGGGAAGTCTATGCCGAAGAAGTTGGCCTGCTCCACCGTCGGGAAGTCGGTGATGATGACGCGCCGGTCGCGGCCGCCGTACATGACCTCCATCACCGCGCGGTTCCGGTTTTGGACCAGGCCGGCGCGGTCGGGGGGAAGCTGGCGGCTGAGGAGGGGGTTGCGCCAGTTGGAGTCGATGGTGATGATGACGTCGGACCGGCGGTAGAGGTCCAGGAGGTGCGCCGGCATCGCGTCCAGGATTTCCAGCGGCGTGTCGTTTTCGATGCGCAGGCGAAACTCGTCGTTGGCGGCGATGATGAGCGGGTGGCCGCCGGCGCGCGCGATCTCGGTCCCGATGAGCTCGGCGTAGTTCTGGGCGTCGGCCCGGGCCCGGATGAGCACCGTCTCGCCGGGCCGGATGCGGGCGTTGTCGCGGGCGACGTGGCGGGCTATTTTCGCGAAATCGGGTTTGTACATGGGCTGCCTTTCGCGGCCGGCCGTCCGGGCCGGCGGCTTATTGGGGGAACGCTAAACTTTCAACTGCCCCTCGGCCATGAGCAACGTGCCGTCGCACGTGACGCGGGGGTTGAGTATTATCATGTCCTGGTGGATGGAGGAGACGTTGGCGCCGCCGAGGGAGCGGTTGTCGCCGAGCGCCAGGTGGACCGTCCCCGTTATTTTCTCGTCCATCAAGATGGAGCCGCAGGGCGCGGTGAGGGCGGGGTTGGCGCCCACGCCCAACTCGGCGATAAGGTACGGGTCGCCCGTCCCGGCGGCGAAATACTCGCGCGCCCGGTCGAACCCCTCCGCCGCCCCCGCGAGCCGGGCCCGGCCGCGCTCAAACCGCACCTCGAGGTCGCGGACGCGCCGGCCGCCGATGAAGGCGAAGTCGAAAACCGCCTTCCCGTCGGCGCCGCTCTCCGCCGGCGCCAGGCACGCCTCGCCCGTGGGGAGGTTCAGGATGACGTCGGCGTCCGGCTCGCCCGGCAGGCTGATGGTTCCGTTGTCTTCCTGGACCAGCCGGCCCTTCACGTTCAGGCGGACGTCGGTCCCTTTGGCCGTGGTAACGCGGACCTCGGCGCTCCCGCGTATAAGCTTCGCCACGGCGCCGACGCGCCGGCCCAGCGCCCCGTAGTCCACGTCCAGCGCCGACCAGAAGGCGTCGTGGTACGACTCGAAGTCCACGCCGAAGAAGTCGGCCTGGGCGCGCGTCGGGAAGTCCGCGATTATGACGCGGCGCCGGCCGTCGTAGGTAACCTCGCGCGCCGCGGTCCGCCCGCGCATCGCCGCCGCGAGCTTGGCCGCGGGGACGTCGGCCAGGATGGCGGGGTTCTTGTTCTGGCTGTAGAGGTAGAAGATGACGTCGGTTTTTTCCAGGAGGGCGGCGAGATGGGCCGGCGGCCGGGCGACGTTTTCGGCCGATATTTCCCGGAAGACGCGGGCCTGCGTCTCCTCCTGCGCGATGAGCGTCAGCGGCACGGCGCCCCGCCGGAAGCACGCGAGGGTCATCGCCTCGGTGAGCGGCGTCCCCTCGTCGTGGGCCTGGATGAGGACCTGGTCGCCCTCGCGGAGGCGAGCCCGCTCGGCGAACATCTCGGCCACGGCGTCGTAGTCCGGCTTCAGCATCGCTAACCCTTGAGCTCCAGGACCGTGACGCGGTCGTTGGTGTAGAGGTCGATGGCCGCGGCGTAGCGGATGGCCTCGCGGCAGATTTCGGCCGCGCCCAACTGCGTGTGTTGGAGGAGGGCGCGGGCGGCGGCGAGGGCGTACGGGCCGCCGGAGCCGAGGGCGATGATGCCGTCGTCGGGCTCCAGGACGTCCCCCGTCCCGGTGATGACGTAGGAGTGGTCGGCGTCCACCGCCGCGATGAGGGCGTCGAGCTGCCGGAGCATCTTGTCGGTGCGCCACATTTTCGCGAGCTCCACCGCGGCCTTGGGGAGGTTCCGGGGATATGCCTTGAGCTTTTCCTCGAGCCGTTCGAAGAGGGCGAGGGCGTCGGCGGTGGCGCCGGCGAAGCCGCACAGCACCTTGCCCTCCAGCATCTCCCGGACCTTGACGGCCGAGTTCTTGAGGACGTAGTCGCCGACGGTAACCTGGCCGTCGGCGCCCAGCGCCACGGCGCCGTCGCGCCGGACCGATAATACCGTCGTTCCGTGCATCGTTTTCATGATATCCGGGAATTATACATAAAAACGGGCGGCGGCGAAAGGGTTATTTCTTCGGGGCCGCTTTCCGGCCGCGGGCGCCGCCCCGGGCGTGGGGGTGGAAACGGTCGTACACCTCGCGCAGGCGCGCCGTCGAGACGTGGGCGTAGATGGCGGTGGTCGCGATGCTGGCGTGACCCAGGAGCTCGCGTATCGTCTCCAGGTCCGCGCCCGCGTCCAGCATGTGGGTGGCGAACGTGTGGCGCCAGCTGTGGGGGGAGACGCCCGGGCCGCCGGCGCGCGCCACGAGGCGGTGGACGCTCCGGCCCGTCAGCGCCCCGCCCCGGCGGTTCAGGAAAAGCCGCCCTTGCCCGGGCGCCGGGCCGAGCGCTTTCCGCCGCTCCATGTACGCCGCCACGGCGCGGGCCGCGGCGCCGCCGGTGGGGACCAGGCGCATCTTGTCCCCTTTGCCGATGACCGTGACCAGCTCCCGGCCGACGTCCACGTCGCCCGCGTCGAGGGTTACGAGCTCGCCGACGCGGATGCCGGCGCCGTAGAGGAGCTCCAGGACCGCCCAATCGCGAAAGGCGCTCGCCTCGGCGCGGGCGTCGGGTTGCCCCGGGGCGCCGCCGGCGGCGGCCTTGTGCGCCGCGCCGTCAAGAATCGCCGTCGCCTCCTCCAGCTTCAGGAAGGTGGGCAGGGAGCGCGCGAACTTGGGCGTCCGGAGGACCGCGGCCGGGTTGTCGACGATGCGGCCCCGCTGGCGGAGGAACTTGTAGAAACGCCGGAGGGCCGAGACCTTGCGCGCGGCCGACCGCGACGTCACGCCCCGCTCCCGGAGCCAGGCCAGGAAATGCCGCAGGTCGAGCGGCGACAGGTCCGCGATGTCGCGGCCGGGTTCGTATTCGGCGGCGAAGGCCGCGAGCTGCTTGAGGTCGCCGGCGTAGCCGCGGACGGTGTGGGGCGAGGCGCGCTTGACGCCGCCGAGGTAGTCCAGGAAGGCGCCGACGTCGTCGCCCATAGCCGGCTTCACGCTTTCCGGCGCGGCCAAAATATCCGCTCCTCCGGGATGCGAAGCTTCTCGACCATCGCGAGGGGATACTCCAGGTTGAAAAGCTCGTCCGGGCGGTGGGCGTCGGACCCCAGCGAGAAGGTCAGGCCCATCGCCGCGGCGACGCGGAGCGGCCCTTCGCGGGGCACCAGCCACCGCCCGCTTATCTCCAGCGCCACGCCCGCCCGGGCCGCGGCCGCGAACACTTCCTCGCAGCGCGCCGGCGTCCATATCTCGTCGTAGCGGTCCTGGAGGTACGACGGCAGGTACGTGGGGTGGGCCACGACGTGGAGCGGGCCGTTCGCCAGCTCGGCGAGCAGCGTGGCCGTATACGCCTCCACGAACGACGCCGCGTCCGGCGGCGCGTCTTCCGACCAGAAAAAGTAGTTGCGGTCGTCCAGGTGGACGCTGTGGACGCCGCCCAGTAGATAATCGAGACGGCCCAGGCGCTCGGCGTCCACGGGAATCTCGGCGCCGATGCAGTATTCCGCCCCCAGCAAGAGCTCGTGGGAGCGCACGTCGGCGACGTAGGCGTCGAAGGCCTCGACCTCGTACATCAGATGGTAGGGGGATACGTGGTCGCAGATGCCGCACGTGACGCCCGCGCGGCGGCCGCGGCGGGCCACGTCGGCCACGGTGTTCAGGCCGTCCGAGTGCCGGGTATGGATGTGGAGGTCGGTCTTGCCCATGGATATGAAGAGCGCCGGCGGTGCCTGGGCGGCGGCCGGCGCGGGTCGGCGTCGGGGAATCCCCGCCCGCTAACGCTGGCCCGGGTCGGTAAACAGGCACGCCGGCCGCGCGAAGCCGGCCAGCGACTCGTAATTGCCGGCCTTGCCGGTGTTGCCGTGCAGCTTGGCGACCAGGAAGTCGTATTCGTCGGCCACCCACAACGACATATCGGACGGGTTGGCGGCGAGGGACGTGGGCCGCGCGAAGTCCGTGTTCTTCCAGCGCACCGCCCCGTTCCCCTTGAGGGAGACGATGGCGCCCGCCTCCGCGTCGGCGGCGAAGGCGTATCCCGTCCGCGGGTTCACGGCCACCGAGGTCGGCGTCTTCAGCTCCCGCGAGGTTCCGACGACGTCGCCGGACGGCTTGACCCTCACGACGCGGCCGTTGCCGGTGTCGGCCACCCAGAGGTACCCGGTGCCGTTGTCGAACGCCAGCGCCCGCGGGTGGTTGTAGCCGTGGAAGCGGGCGATGGGCTGGGCCCAGCGGTCGAGACGGACGATGGTCCCCGCGCCGGCGTCCGCCACGAAGACCTCGCCCTTGGTGGCGTTAACCGCCACCGCCACCGGCTCCGTGAAGTTGGAGTACTCGGCGCGGATGTTGCCGCGCTCGCTTACCTTGTATATTTTGTGGTTGGCGCGGTCCACCACCCACACCATGTTTTCCTTGGGGGAATAGGCGAGCGCCACCGGCTCGCCGAAGCCGTAGAGCGTTTTTTCGACGACGCCCCGGCTCGACAGCCGAAACAACCGCCCGCCCTCGGCGTCGGCCGCCCAGCAGTAGCCGGCGTAGGAGTCGAAGAGGACCGCCACCGGCCGGCCGAGGTCCGGCGAGGTCACGATGGCCCGGGTGCAGGAGACGTTTATCTTGTAGACGACGCCGGCGTCCGGGTCCGCCACCCACGTCGTCCCCTGGTCGGCGGTGTCCGACGCGGTGGTGACGGGGGCGCACGTCGGCAGCAGGGCGACGGCCGAGAGGGCGGCGAGATACGCGAGGAGCCGGGGCCAGGGGCGGCGGGGGTCTTCCATGACCGTTAAAATAACATAGCGCGCGGCGGTTATCAACGTTTAAGGGCCGGGGGGGAGCCGAAAAGCGCCGGTAGGGTTTTGCTTGCGGACGCGCCGTATTTATAATAACATGAAAGATTGAAGGTAAACCGTTGCCCCCACGCGCCCCGACGCCCGAAGTGTTTGACCGGATAAGACCCGCCCTCCTCCTCGTCGCGGCGGCCGCCTTGGCCGCGGCGTCCTCTTTCGCCGTCTCCGACGACTTCCTCGGCGTGGATGCCGCCGCGGACGCCGGCGCCGCCCTCGCCGCCGCCCGGGGGGCGGGCGAGTGGTCGCGGGCGGGGTGGCTGGCGGTGGTTTATGCCGGCGACGAAACCCTGGCGCGGGAGCTGTTCGCGCAGGCGCTCGCGGCCGACGCCGACGACGAGGCGGCGCTCGAGGGCGTCGCCTGGCTCGACTTCGGCGCCGGCAAGATGCAACCCTCGTTCGACGCCTGGCGCCATTATCTCGACCTCTACCCCGGCGGCGACGCCACGCCCGCCTTCGCCGCCATGATAAAGCTTTTCGACGGCGTAGTTCCCGCCTACGCCGAGGTGGCCGACTTTCTCCTGGCGCGGTCGGCCCGCGGCGATTGTCCGCCCGCGTCCCGTGACGCGATGACGCGCGCGGCCGAAGCCATACTGCCGCAGCTGGGCCGGTGGGACGACGCCGCGGCGCTCGCGACCCGCCAGGGCTACCTGGGGCCGTTCGCCGTCTGCGGCATCTTCCACAAATACGGCCTCGTGGACATTGATACGCCCTTCGCGCCCGAGGAGCGGCTCAGCGCGGCGCCGCCGGTTACCGCCGGCGACGCCGCCTGGCGGACGGTCGCGCCGGCATACGGCGCCGTGGACGTGGGCGCGGCGCTGGGCCGGAACATGGGCACGGCCTACGCCGTCACGACCTTCGAGCTGCCCGCGGGCCAATACCTCCTGGAGATAACGAGCGACGACTGGTATCGCGCGTGGCTGGGCGGCACGGCGGTGGCGACGCGCCACCCCCGCGCCGGCGGCCCGGCGATCGTCCGCGCGCCGTTCGCGACGGCCGGCGGCCGCCAGCGCCTCCTCGTCAAGTCGCTCCCCAACAACGACGCGGTGTTGAATACCGACGGCAAGTGGGGGTTCAAAATCCGGGTCCTCCGCGCCGACACGGAGCAGCCGGTCGCGGCGGCTTGCGAGCCGACGTGGGAGGGCGACGCCGTCGCCCCCGCGCAGATACCCGCCGCGCCGCCCGCGCCGGCCGCGGCGGAGGGCGCCGGGCCCATGGCCGACTTCTACCGCGGCTTGCGCCTGTTCACCGTCGGCGACGGCCAGGCCGGCGTGGAAGCCATTGACGCCGCCGCGGCGCGCGCCCCCGCGTGCGTGATTTTCTACATCGTCGGCGCCTACGGCCGGATATTGGTGGGCGGCGAGTATAACCTGGCCGACGCCAAGGCCCAGCTCCGGCGCGCGCGCGCCGAGGACCCCGACTGCGTTCTGGCCACCGAGGAGCTCGCGGTATTCGCCTCCTTCGAGGGCAAGCGCGACGAGGCGGTGGACTTCTACCGCCAATCCCTCGCGGCCGAGCCGGCCTACGTCTCGTCGGTCTGCGGCCTGGCCGAGATCGCCGCGCGCGAGCAGTGGGATGCCGAGATGCTCCGCGGCGCCGAGGCGGCGTTGAAGTTGAACCCCGCCGCCCACCGCGCCTGGCGCCTCCTCGCCGACTACTATTACGACAAGGACAACACGGCGGCGGCGGCGGAATACTACCGCCGATACCTGGCGCTCAAGGCCGACGACGTGGACGCGCGGCTGAACCTCGCGGAGGCCGACCTCTTCCTGGGGCAGGCCGACGACGCCCGGGCGCAATACGAGACCCTGCTCCGCCTGGCCCCGGAGCGCGAGGAAGGGTACCTGGGGATGGCGGACACCGCGGCGCGCGCCGGCGACGACGCGGGCGCTCGCGCGTGGTTGGAGCGGGGAGCCGCGGCCCTCCCGCGCTCGGCCGAGGTCAGGCGGCAATGGGGTTATTACCTTTGCGGCCACGGCGACCGCGACCGGGGGTTGGCGGTACTGAAGGAGGCGCTGGCCCTCGACGTGAGCGACTTCCGGCTGCGGGCTTACCTCGAGCGGGAGGGGGCGCTGGCGCCGGACGCGGTGTCGGCGGCGCTGAGCCCGCCGCCGGACGCGATGGCGCGCGCGGCGGCCGTAACGGCCGAGAAGTATCCCCACGCCGACACCGTGATGCTCCTCGACCAGACCGTCGTTTACCTGAACGACGACTTCAGCTTGCGCGAATCCAACCACAATCTCATCAAAATCCTGAACGACAAAGGCCGGGAGCGGTGGGGCGAAATCACGGTGATGTCGGACCCCGGCACCGAAATCCTCCAGGCCCGGACCCTCCTTCCCACGGGCGAGACGGTGGACGCGGTCTCCATAAAGGACACGGGCGACTACAAGGTCATATCCATGGAACAGGTCGTGCCCGGCGCCGTGCTCGAGGTTGCCTACGACCTGAACGTCAACCGGCGCATGATATTCAACCTGTTGGACTTCTACTCCCAGTCGTTCTACATGCAGGAGCTGGGCGAGGCCCTTTTGACCACGCGCTACGCGGTCGTGGTGGACGACGCCTTTCCGGCGCGGGACCGGCTCCACTTCGACGTCCGCTTCCAAAAACTCGGGGCGAAGAAGGTCCGGGGCGCGGGCCGGACGGCCTACGTCTTCGAGCGGCGCGACATGCCGGCCGTCGTGGAAGAGCCGATGATGCCCTCCAAGGACGCCTTCGCGCCCTACGTCCGCGTGAGCACCTTGCGGGACGTGGCGTCGCTCGCCGAGTGGTACCGCGGCGAGATGTGGGGCGCGCTCAAGATGGACGGCTTCCTGCGGCGGCGGCTCGCGGCCGTGGGCGCCGTCGGCGACGACGCCGCGCGGGCGGCGGCGGTCTACTACGACGTCGTCCGCGGCGTCGAGTCCAACGGCGGGACGGTATACTATCCGGCGCCCGCCCGGCTCACCGCCTTCCGCGGCCGCGGCCGGCCGGTGGACCGCGCCGTCCTGATATGCGCCTTCTGCCGGGAGCTGGGGATACCCGCGAAGATCGCGCTGGTGGGGACGGGCGGCTCGAAGAAGGAGTGGGATTTCATAACGCCGGATATGTTCGACACGGTCCTGGTTTACTTCCCGACTATCGGGAAGGGCGGGACCTACGCCGACCCGCTGCTGAAGAACGTGCGGTTCGGCGACGTGTGGGCGGCGGCCTACGACAAGCCCGCGCTCCTCATCGACGAGGCGGGGTACGAAATATCGCGCATACCGCCGGCGCCCTTCGAGAAAGACAGCATCGGCCTCGAGCTCGCGCTGGAGATGGACGCGGGCGGCGGCGGCCGTTTCACCGGGCGGCGGCTCTACCGCGGCCTCCGCGGCGCCTACCGCGAGTCTTTCACCAACCCGGAGGAGCGGGAGTCCAACGTCGAAATCAGTCTGTCGCAGGTTTTCTCGGCCGCGACCATCGAGGACTTCGGCTTCGAGCACCTAACCGACTCCCGGGGCGACTTCGCGCTCAACTTCACGGGCCGGGTCCCGAGCTACGCCCGCGTCCGCGGCGACAAGCTCGCCCTCCCGGCCGCCCCCTACCCCTATTCCCTCGCCGGCATCTTCATCACCAGCGAGAAGCGGATGTATCCGCTGCGCATCGAGCGCCCCGAGGCCTGGACCGACGACGTCACGGTGACGTTGCCGGCCGGCTTCGACGTCAAAAACCTGCCCGCGCCGGTCAAGCTTGCCGGGCCGCTCTCCCAGTACGAGCTCGCGTGCCGGCTGGTGGAAGGAAAACTGGTCGTAACGCGCCGGCTTTTCATCAACCAGGGCGACGTTCAGCCGAAGGAATACGGCGCGTTCGTGAAGTTCTGCCGCGAGGTGGACCAAGCGGAGAAGGCCGAGGTTGTCCTGGGGCCGCGGGGCCGCGAGCCGGCGGGGGACAAGCCGTGACCTTCACGCTCATACTGGCGGTGGTGGACGCGGCCGTGGTCGTGGCCTCGTTCGTGACGGCCTATTACTTCCGCTTCGCCGCGGTCCCGCTCATGCCGGGCGTGGGCCAACCCTCGTTCGAGCCCTACCTCTACCCGCTGCCGGTCGTCGTGGCGTTGTGGCTCGTGATGCTCAAGGCCCTCGGTCTCTACGGGCGCTACCGCGACCGCTTCGGCTTCGACACCCTGCTGGCCCTCTTCGGCGTGACGCTGCTGGGCACCGTTTTCCTGGGCGCGGTGGGGTTCGTGTACCGCGGCTTCTCCTACTCCCGTTTGGTCCTCGCCACCGCGGCGGTCTTCACCTTCGCGGGCCTCGTGCTGGCGCGGGCGGTCGCGGTCCAGGTGCGCGGCTACCTGTTGCAGCGGGGGGTCGGGGCGCGGCGGACCGTGGTGGTGGGGACGTCGCCCGCGGCCAACGACCTTTGCGGCCGCCTGTCGCACGGGCCGGCCAGCGACTATTACCTCGTCGGCGCGGTCGTGACCGAGAACGGCGCCAACGGCGGCGCGCCCTGTCCCATCCTGGGCAGGGTGGACGACTTCTTCGAGATAATCACCCGCGAAAACGTGCAGGTCGTCTTTTTCGCCGCCAACCTTCCCCAGCCCGTGCTCCTGGAGTTGGTGCTGGAGTGCGACCTGAAGGGAATCGACGTCCGCATCGTCCCCTCCACCATCGAGTTGATGGCGTCCAAGATATACGCCGACGACGCGCTGGGGATTCCGGTCTTCGCGCTGCGGCAGTTCCGCCTTACCGGCTTCAACCGCGCCCTCAAGCGTCTTTCGGACGTGGTCTTCGCGACGGCGTGCCTGGCCTTCTTCTCGCCGTTCATGGCCCTCATCGCGGCCCTCATCCGGCTCACGTCGCCGGGGCCGGTCTTCTACCGCCAGGAGAGGGTGGGGCAGGACGGCCGCGTCTTCCGCCTGTTCAAATTCCGGTCCATGGTCGCCGACGCCGAGAGGGCGACCGGGCCGGTCTTCGCGCGGGAGAACGACGAGCGCGTGACGCGCGTCGGTCGCTTCCTGCGCCGGACGTCGCTGGACGAGCTGCCACAGTTTTTCAACGTGTTGACGGGCGACATGTCGGTGGTGGGCCCCCGGCCCGAGCGGCCGATGTTCGTCGAGAAGTTCGCCTCCGACGTCCCGCGCTACCTGGAGCGCCACAAGGTCAAGTCCGGCATGACGGGGTGGGCCCAGGTTAGCGGCTTCCGCGGCAACACCTCCATCGCCCGCCGCGTGGAGTACGACATGTACTACATCGAGAACTGGTCGCTGTTGTTCGACCTGCGGATAATCTTGCGGACGATGTGGCACGTCGTCCTGGGCACGGGGAGGTAGCCGCCGGCGTTCGCCGGACGGACGGCGAACGAAAAGCCGCGCGCGGGCGCGGCCTTTTTTATTTCCGGTCGGAGGGGACGATGGTCAGTACGGCTCGAAGTCGACCGCCCGTTCGAAGTCGGCGTCGCGGGCGCCGCCGGCGGCCAGGTAGTCGCGGTAGGCGGCGCGGGCCCGCGCCGCATCGCCGGCCGCGCGATAGGTCTGGGCGAGGTCGCGGCGGGCCGCGAGCGACGTCGGCGCCCGCGTTATCTCCCGCTGGAAAAACGCGGCCGCCCGGCCGTAGTCGCGGGCGCCGTAGTACCACGTCCCGAGGGTGAGGTCGGCGCCGGGAAGGGAGGCGTCGAGGGCCGCGGCCCGCGCGGCGGCGCCGTAGGCCTCGTCCGCTTTCCCCGCGCGGAAGAGCGCCTCGGCGAGCGCGAGCCAGGCGGCGCCGTCGTCCGGCGAGAGGGCCAGCGCGCGGCGGTCGGCCGCCGCGGCGTCGTCGTAGCGGCCCAGCTCGAAATACGCCACGCCCAGGTTGTGCCACGCGACCGGGTTCGCCGGCTCGAGGCGCGTGGCCTCGCGGAGTTGCGGGACCGCCTCCGCCGCCCGCCCCCGCCCCACGAGCGCCGCGCCGTAGGCCAGCCGAAGCTGGGGCGACGCGGGCACGGCCCGGACGCCGCGCGCCAACGCCGCCGCCGCCTCGTCCAGTTCGCCCTGTTCGTCGTAGGCCACGGCCAGCAGCAAATACGCGTCGTACAGGCCCGGGTTATACGCGGCGGCGCCTTTGAGGAAGCCCGCGGCCGGGCCGTATTCGCCGCGGTCCAGGTAGTACTTGCCGTAGTTGACGTAGGCGCGGCCGAAGCCGTCGTGCCGCGAGAAACCCGCCACCGGCCAGTTGGCGAACACGGCCGCCGCCGCGAGGACGGCGGTGAGGAACGCCGCGCGGCCCCAGCGCCTCCCGCGCCAGCCGTCGTAGAGGAGGGCGACGCCGGCGCCGGCGAAGGCCGCGAGCAGCGGCGCCGCCGGCATCCGGTAGCGGGCGCAGACGAAGAAGACCAGGACCGACAGGCCGTAGGTGGCGACGAACGCCGCGGCCATGACGCGGGGGAACGGGGCCCGGCGCCAGGGGGCGGCGAAGCCGACCGCCGCGAGCGGCAGCAGCAGGCCGAACCAGGGCAGCGGGACCCGGTGCAGCGGGTTGAAGACGCCCGCCGCGTAGAAGTCCTCGTTGGAGCCGACCTCGAGGTCGTTCGCCAGGAGGCGGAGCTTGCGCCCGTAGAGCCGCGCCGCGTCGCCCGGGTTCTCGCGCATCCAGCTAACGCCGCGGCCCAGCCACCACCGCGAGACCTCGCCGGGGGTCAGGCGCCTGCCGGCGGCCTTTTCCGCCGCCGCGGCCGCGAAGTCGCGGTTCAGCGCCTCGGGGCGGGCCTGGCCGGGCGGGCCCAGCTCGTAGAAGACGCCGGTGGCGCCGGGCGAGTTGCCGATGTAAAAGGTGATGCCGCCCTGGCCGGACGTGAGCGCGGCCTCGCCGGTGACGGCGTAATTGCGGGCCGCCGACAGGCCGACCGGCACCGCGAACGCGACCAGCCACGCCAGCGGCTTCCGCCACCCCAACGTTTTGCGGTAAACGGCGAAGACGGCGACGGCGGCCGCGGCGCACACGATGACGTTGGGCCGGTCGAGCGCGAGGAGGCCGAGGGCGCCGCCGGCGACGGCGGCGTTGCCCAGCCGGCCGTCCACGGCCCGGGCCAGGAAGTAGAACGACGCCGCGACCAGGAAGGCGCCGAGCGACACCGGCAGGAGGTACGCGGTGAAGAAGACGGCGGGGAGGTAGACGACCCAGATGACGCCGGCGAGCCGGGCGGCGCGTTCGTCGAAGGCGCGCCGCGCGAAGCCGTATATGAAACACGCGGTCGCCGCGTCCAGCGCGACGTTGACGACCTTGAGGGCCGTGTAGCCGGCGTGGAAGATGGCGTAGGCCGCGGCGAGGAAGTAGGCGTAGAGGGGGCCGACGGCGAAGACGCCCGGGCCGCCGAGCCAGTCGCCGGCGGCGACGTCGCGCGCCACGCGGTCGAAGTAGGCGGCGTCGGGGAGGTGCTGCAGCGTGTGGAAGAGCGGGTCGCGGCTCGCGACGGCGAGGTAGATGAGGCGGACGGCCGCGGCCGCCGCGGCGAGCAGGAGCGGCCAGCGGCGGCGGGCGAACCATCCGGGTCGGCGGCGAGGCGTCATCGCGACGCTATTCTATCCGCCGGGGCCGGGCGCGTCAATATAAATCCCGGGTCGCGTTCCGCCCTGCGGCCGGGGAGGGGTTAATTGCTGAAGTCGAATTCGGTCGGGCCGGCTTGGGCTCTCAGCGTATCCCACGAAAAACTCGGCGAGAGGGTGAAACCGACTAATATGTGTGATAATTGCATATCATATGCCACGGCCGTGAAGTTGAAGATGGTACGCAGCTTACCGATGGGCGGCGACCAACAGATGCCGGCCGAAAACGCCAGCGGCATTTCGACGTGGTCGGCGCCGTTGGAAACCGTGGGACCGCCGGTATTTTTGGAAAAGAAAGACGTCTCCGTGAGGGCTATACCGGGCAACCAGTTCGTCCGCGTATCCTTATCGCGTTTCGGGCCCTTTTTTAATACGTAGAGGTTAAGGCAAAAACCGGGGGCTTTAGCCGTCAGGTTGAAGTTATGGCCGTCGAACCGGTCGCCGCGGACGTCGCCGCCGTAAAAGCCGGCCGGGACGATTTGGAGGAAATGGCCGTAGTTTTCGAGCGATATATATATTGTGGTTTCAGGTATCGCTCGCGAATCGTCGGCCGGGTCAATCTGGTTGATAATTAACCGAACGTTATCCCCGGCTTGTGCAACATACTTCGCCTTTCCTTTCGTGTCGTCGACCACGTCCAAGTTCGCCAGGTCGACGGTTATTATAATGTCTCTTCTATAGAACGCTGCCATGTTATTACCGTCGGTACGCAACGCTTCGTCGGCGAGTTGTGGAGATAGGATTAATACCGGGGCCGTATACTTCCCGGCTTCGGGTTCAATCTCGGATGAAGTTTTATATGAATACCGTTCGGGTGCGGTTGGGTCTTTATTCTCGATTTTCTCGAGGAATTGATCGAACGCCGTAGGCGTTACGATTTTTAGCCAGTTCGCTTCGTTCTTCTTCTTTATACTCAAATCAATAGAATATTTAGACCCCAGCTCATTAATAACGCCAGCGACAGTGTTCGGTAAGGATGGGTTCTCGGAGTAGACCGTCAAGCGTAGGTAACCCCTGTAGTCCGCTTTAGCGGTAAGGTAACTTCCTTCTCTAATCGTTTCGGCCTGCGCGGATACCGGTTTGTCATTAATTTTCAGGTATTCGGCGAGGAACTGGGGTTTCGTCGTAACATTATCCGGCGCCGCGAACGCGATACCCGTAGCCATGAGCGCCGTCGTAATCCCTAGTGCCATTATCTTGTTCATGCGTTGACCCTCCGGGTTAATAGTTGTTTCCGACTGTTTCCCGTAATCGGTCTTATTTTAGATTATTAATGCCGAAAGTCAAGATAAAATTACGGGAGTTGTCTTATGGGTATTATGTTTTATATTGGGACTGTAGTATTTTGATGTTGAAGTTTGTTGTTCGTAGTTTATCGTATTGGCGCCAATGATAACGTGCGCCGTGCCGGTAGTTCCATTATTACTTAGCAACTTCGTTTTCTTCGGCACTCGCCGACGCCGTTCGCAAGCCGGTAACGGCCGCGCCGGTTTTACATTGTTTTCGGACGCGTTTTCTAATATAATCCCCTCTCGCGTGAACGACGACGGACTGAAATTCAAGCGCAACTTCTGCATCATCGCGCACATAGACCACGGCAAGACGACGCTGATGGACCGCATCCTCGACGCCACCGCGGCCGTGGACCCGCGCCAGATGCGGGAGCAGTACCTCGACGCCATGGCGCTGGAGCGCGAGCGCGGCATCACCATCAAGATGCACCCGGTGACGCTGAGCTACCGCGCGCCCGACGGCGCCGTTTACGAGCTCAACGTCATCGACACCCCCGGCCACGTGGACTTCAACTACGAGGTCTCGCGCTCCCTCGCCGCCTGCGAGGGGGCCGTCCTCCTCGTGGATGCGACGCAGGGGGTGGAGGCGCAGACCGTCGCCAACACCCTCCTGGCCCTCGAGCACAACCTGACGGTGGTCCCCGTCGTCAACAAGGTGGACCTCCCCTCCGCGGACGTCGCCGTGACCATAGAGGAGATGGAGGAGGTCCTGGGGATAGGCGGCGACGCCATCCTGGCCTCGGCCAAGGAGGGGACGGGCGTCGCGGCGCTCCTGGAGGAGGTCGTGGCGCGGGTCCCGCCGCCGGCGGGCGACGCCGACGCGCCGCTGCGGGCCCTCATCTTCGACGCCAAGTACGACCCCCACCGCGGCGTCCTGGCCTTCATCCGCGTCTTCGACGGCGCGCTCCGCCGCGGCACCCGCGTCCGCCTCATGGCCTCCGACCGCGAGTACGAGGTGTTGGAGGTGGGCGTCTTCAAGCCCGCGCTGACGGCCGTGGGGGAGCTGGCCGCGGGCGACGTGGGCTACGTCGCCGCCAACATCAAGGAGATAAGCGAGGCCCGCGTGGGCGACACCGTCACCTACGTCGTCGGCGGCGCCGCGGCGCCCCTCCCCGGCTACCGCGACGTGAAGCCCATGGTCTTCTCGTCCCTCTTCCCCGTGAACGCCGACGACTACGACGCGCTCAAGAAGGCGCTCGAGAAGCTCGCCCTCAACGACGCCTCGCTGTCGTGGCAGGCGGAGGAGTCGGAGGCGCTGGGCTTCGGCTTCCGCTGCGGCTTCCTCGGGCTGCTCCACATGGAGATAGTACGGGAGCGGCTGGAGCGGGAATACAACCTGGAGCTCATCAACACCACGCCCCACGTCGCCTACGAGGTCGCGACCACCCGCGGCGAGAAGCAGCTGTTGGAGAACCCGTCGCGCCTCCCGCCGCCGGGCGAGATAGAGTACATCGGCGAGCCGTTCGTGGACGCGACGGTCTACACGCCGGTGCGCTACATCGGCCCCATCTCGGAGCTTTTGAAGGCGCGGCGCGGCGAGCACCTGAACACGGAGTTCTTCGCCGGCGACCGCGTCGCCGTCCGCTACAAGCTCCCGCTGGTGGAGATAATCGTGGACTTCTTCGACCGCCTCAAGGCCCTCTCCCAGGGCTACGCCTCGCTGGACTACGAGCACGTCGGCTACCGCCCCAGCCGAATGGTGAAGCTGGACGTCCTCCTCAACGGCAAGCCGGTGGACGCCCTCTCCGTCATCGTGCACGAGGACCAGGCGGCCCGCCGCGGCCGGGCGCTGGTGGAGAAGCTGCGCCGCGTCATCCCGCGCCAGATGTACGAGGTGGCGGTGCAGGCCGCCGTCGGCTCCCGCGTCATCGCCCGCGAGACCATCAAGCCCCTCCGCAAGAACGTCACCGCCAAGTGCTACGGCGGCGACATCTCGCGCAAGCGCAAGCTGTTGGAGAAGCAGAAGGCGGGGAAGAAGCGGATGAAGCAGATCGGCAACGTCGCCGTCCCGCAGGAGGCGTTCCTGGCGGTGTTGCGGGCGGGGGAGAAATAACGGTTACGTTTTAGGTTCACGGGCAAGAAGCGGGGCGATTAAAGAGTCCCTAATCCGAACGTCTTAATATTCTCATAAAGTATTTGTATTGTTTTGTTATGAATACTATTCCGATTGTCATAGCAATCGCCGCTAACAGTGTTGGATATACGAACATGGCAAAGTCTGGGGCGATCGGTTTGATACGACCCCGCGATATAAATATAACTAATGTGGTCCCAATCATACCGGATATTAAACCTAGTACGAAAGTAAGACCTACGGGTTCTTTGTATTCTACAATTCTCTTAATACCTACGATTCTACTTGATACGATAATAGGCGTGGGCTCGGAATTAGTTAATATGTCTATTATAAAATAATCGGCAGGGTTCAATAATAAAGGCCTTATATTTACCTTATTATCTTTTAAAAATGGTTCGATTATTAAATCCGGGGGTGAGGTTTCTTTTATCCCCGCTTCGAGTATTCTCGCGCCTTTATTTATAACTACCGAAATATCCGCCTCGAAATCAGAAGTTTTAATCGGTATACTACCTGAATTATAAATCTTTAAATTAGTCAGATATATATCTTCGATTTCTACGCCATCGTACCGCACAGTTATTTTATCGAACCCTTTATCCCCAACCCGCGTGAGAGCGGTTTTCGCGATGACTTTGTATGTAAGACGTTTTTTGTTGATAGCTTTAATAACGAGAATTAAAGTTAGAATAAATACCGCCGCAGCGAATACCGCGGAGACGATCAACCAGATATTATTCTTCAAATAATCCATCATTTATCGTACCCTCTCACGCCTCGTCCGAGAAATAGTCGTTATCTAGTTTTTTAACCTCGAATTTTTCCCCTACGTTCACACCCACGTTATACTCGATCATAAGCCGGGCCATTTCGCGCCCGTCTATTAGCACAATCTTAGCGTCGATGCCCTTCACGTAATCTTGAGCGTCCGGAGTGAATTCAGACGTCGTTATATAAATCCCCCTCTTAGCTCTTTTCCCTTGAAGCGCTCCCGCGAACGTTTGTACCTCTGGCCTCCCGACTTTCGCTTTCCAATTCTTAGCTTGTATATAGATTATATCCAAGCCGAGGATATCTTCCTTTATAATACCGTCGATACCCTCATCACCGACTTTACCTAAAGCGCGTCCCGCGTCTTTCCTGGACCCTCCGTAACCCATACCTAAAAGCATATCGACTACAATACGTTCGAACTTGGCCGGGCTACTCTCTACGATTTTATTCAGTATCTCCGTCTCTATTTCACCTTTTATTCGGTGGTACCCGCGTTCCATTAATTCGTACGGCGTAATGCTTTCGGTTACCGTCACCCCTTCGTCTTCCTCGTCCTCTTCGATTTCGGGCGTAATAGATTTAAGATACCGGTTATCGAAAACAGCGGGCGGGTTTCTCAATACTCCGATTCCTTATTTCGGTTATTTTTACGTACCCCCGGCGGGGATATTCTACTAGTCCCGCTTTCTTTAAATAACTCCTTGTCCACCATACACGGTTATTAAATATTAAATCGCCGCTTACCGGATAAGTTTCGGCGATTTCTTTATCCGTCAGTCCGAATTCGCGCGCTAGTGCCGAGACTATGTCCGAAGTAGTCTTTGTTTCCTTATCGCCTAGAAGCTTTAGAAAAGGAAGGAAAAACTTTTGGAAGTCGGGTATCATTTTTATCACCGACCGTATATTATGGTATCTTCCCGCGCGTGTCAACCGTATTTTGAAGGTTTATTTAGGATTCGAGTTTCTAAATAGCGTTCCTGGCCGTCCTCCGCGCGGGGGAGGACTGACGTTCCCCATCTCGAAATAAAACGCCGCCCGCGAGGGCGGCGTTTGGTTTACCGTAAAGCGCTACTCTAGAACTCCACCCACCGGTAGAGGTTGAAGCCGAGGTAAAGCTCGTTGGCCGGGGCGGCGCCGACCGTCGGGCGGCGGGGCAAGATCGGTCTGGGAGAAATTCCCGCCGGCGTTACCTATCATGGCAAAGCTCGTCCCCTAGGGTTCTTTTTCCGCTTTTTTCGCTAACTTCCGCGCTCTGTACGCCGCGTCCACCGCTTCCAACTCCCGCCGGGCTTTATTGGCTCTCATCCAATTCTTTACTGCCGTCGGGCAGGACCTCGGGTTCCCAAAGTTGAACTCTGGTATCCCAGCCGCATTTAGCGCAAGAAAAATGAGCCGCCGTCTTGATCGTGAAACCCCGTAATACGGCGATAAGCAAAAATACCGCGCTTACGATTAATCCCGCTATTACCAATCCCGCTTCATCCCTCGTCTCAAGTACGCCGAACAAAACTAATACGCCGATTGATAGTAAATAATACGAACCGACGTTGGACTTCTCGACCGCCGGGTTCGCGATTAGCAACGTCCCGCATACGGGGCATTTTTCCATTGGTTAGCTCCTTTTACGGCGTCGTCCCTGGCCCTTTTGCCCGGGGATAACCTGATCCCGACCGACCGAAGGTTACCCTCGTATTCGTCGTTCCTCGGCGCTTGGTATATTACTACCGCCCGGGTGCCGCGTCAATATCCCGCGCTCGCGCCTTTCCCGGCCCCTTACAACTCCACCCATCGGTAGAGGTTGAAGCCGAGGTAGAGCTCGTTCGCCGGGCGCCCGGGTTCTCCCCTCCCGTTACTCAGTCGCCGCGTTTTGGCGCGGCGTTCGGCTCTAGCTCGAGGCCGCAGGCCCGGGCAAACTCCCGCGCCTCGGCCTCCATCTCTTCGTCCGTTCGCGGCTTGTATTCCGCTGCCAGCTCCTCGCGTATCCGGTGGAGCATCTCGTCTATTTCATTACTTTTCATAATCAACTAACTCCTCGGGAGTAACAAGCTCCACCGGCCTATAACCTCGTATTACGTTCGCCGCCGCGACTTCGGCTCTCGTTTTTACGCGGACGATATGCTTAAAGTTATAACTTGCGAGGAAGTCCATGTCGTGTATCGTCGCCGACGCGATATGCACCGCGTCGTTTCGAAACCGGGCGGGGATTATACCCCGGGAGATATAAAACTCGGCCAGTTCGTCTACTTCTCGGGTATCGACGAGGACCACCGGTTTATTCCCCGCGAGTAGTTCGCGGAGACGTTCGCCGAATTCGCCGAGGCACCTTTGAACCTCCGCGTAAACCGCCGGACCTACGTACAAGTTAAAAACACCCGGCGCCCGAATCAACGTTAACGCCGCGGCCCGTTTTTCGGACGCGTCCTCCGCCAGCGCGAAGTTCCACACGGACGTCTCAACGTAAACCCTACTTTTCCGCACGTTAAATATTACCACCGCCCGGGCGCCGCGTCAATATCCCGGGCCAAGTTAAAGTTACGCCGTCGCTTCAGAACTCCACCCACCGGTAGAGGTTGAAGCCGAGGTAGAGCTCGTTGCCGCGCGCCCGGCATCAGCCGACGCCGCCTTCTTCCCGTATCCGCGTAAAGCCGCCGCGTCAACTGCTTCCCGTCTTATCGGCGGCCGGCGCGCCGGCCTCATCTTCTTCTTTGTACGCCACGGTGAGGTGCCACTTCCTGCACGCCGGGCACGGCTCGTATCGCTTGGTGAGGAGGTTGAGGCCGAAGAAGGGGCGGTCGTAAACTGTCCCGCACGCCGGGCACTTCGCGCGGCCGAAGAGGAGGCGCCCCGGCGCGAGCTTCCCGAAGGCGAAGTACGAGAGGAGGGCGATCATCGCGAGGAAGTAAACAGGGACCCAGACGCCGAGGACGTTTTTCCACGCCGCGAGGCCGAGGCCGAAGGCGCCCACGTTCGCGAGGTAGATGGGCAGGTTGGCGACGTAGTGCAGCCCCATCGCGCCGAGGACCCCCACGACGAGGCCCCGGCGCAGCCGGCGCACCGCGGCCGCGGTGAAGACGCCGTGCATGAAGCACACCATGAAGCGCTCGCTGATGAAGCCGCCCAGCATATACCACGGGAGCTTCGCGAGGTCGGGGACGTGGGAGATGCGCTCGGCCAGGAACCATATCTCGCCCAGGCCGAAGCCGAGGCCGAGGGCCATCGCGACGCGGACCGCGTTGCGGTCGTCCACCCGCGTCGCGAAAGGCGCGAGCAGAAGCGGCCACAGCTTCGCCGGCTCCTCCGTGAGCGGCGCGTAGAAGGTCGTCAGGAATTTATAAGCCTCGCCCGTGCCCAGGATACTCCGGAGCCAGGCGTCCACGGGGACGCGGACGCCGTAGAAGGCGAGGGCGCATAGCGGCAGCTCGAGGAATATCGCGACCAGCAGCAACGTCCGGTCGCCGCCGCGTTTCTTCCCCGTAGTGCCCACAGCGAGGCCGCCTATTATTGCGAGCGCGAGGGCGGAGGTGATGAAGGCCGCGGTATATATACCTGGCATCCTGATTCGCTCTTAGAAATCCCAGTCGGGCCGGGGCATTGGTAGTAGTAGTGCCCAATCAAGGGCGGCGATGAGGTCCGGCGGCGCCGCCAACGTGTCTGTAATGCCCAAGCCGCTCGCGGGCGCCGCGCCCAACCACATCCGCGTGAAGGCGTTGACCGAGCACGCGAGGGTGGGGAGGCCTTTGTCCCGGCCCGGCGTCGCGCCCGACTCCCGGCCGAGGGTCACGACGTAGTCGCCGCCGCAGCCGCGCCACGGCGCCTTCTCGTCCAGCGCCCGGGCGATCGGGTCGTCCAGCTTGAGGTTGAAGCGGAGGTCGCGGCCCGCGGGGAGGCGCGTGCGCGCGAGGCACGCCGGCACGTCGTTGACGCGCATCTGCCAATACGCGAAGGCCTCGGCCTTGTGCTCGTACTTCCCCTTCTCGGTGAGCTGGTAGTAGCGGAACGGCTGGACGATGAGGTCCTGGAGCTGGATGCCCTGGGGTTCGCGCATCCGGATAAGGCGGACCTGGTCGCCGAGGGCGCGGACGAGCGCCAGGAGCTCGAGGAACTCGTCGCGCGTGTGCCACGCCATCCAGTCGATTCGATACGGGCCGTGCTCGTCCTTGCCGCTGCACCAGAGGTGGTGGGTGAGCTCGCCCGCGCCGTCGGCGTAGCCCAGGCCGAAGCCGCCCGTCGTCCACGCCATATCGGAGCGGGTCACCGCCGCCGGCGTCAGGTTGCAGCGGCCGTGGCCCGGGCGGCGCGCCAGGCGGGCGCGGTGGGCCTTCTCCCAGTCGTCGCTCCCGACGCGGCGGGGCGGCCGCGCGCGGACGTCCACGCGGAGTTGCGCCGGGTCGAACGCGACCCAGTGCTCGTAGCCGCCGGCGCCGAAGCCGAGCTGGTCGTAGTAGCCCTGCTCGAACATTCCCAGCCCCTCCACCAGCGCGCCGTCCGCCGCGTCCTGCGCCACCGCGAGCGCGGTGAGCCGCTTCGCGAACCCTTGCTTGCGCGCCACGCGGCTGGTGGTGACGCCGGTGACGCAGCCGAAGGGCAGCTCCTCCTCCAGGTAGCGGATGGTCCCGGGGCAGGTGAGCGCGAGGCACTCCGCCTCGCCGTCGAGCTCGGCCACGAGCGCCCGGCCCGCGCCGACGAAGAGGTCCATCGCCTCTTCCTTGCCCGGCTCCAGCCAGCCGCACTCCCGCCAGATGCGGCGCACGGCGTCTTTATCGCGGTCGGGGTCGTAGTTGCGGAAGGTCATTGGGGCTCCTTATGTTATCAATGTAAATGGGGTCCCCGCTCTCGGCGGCGACCGCTTTCATCGGCCGTCCAACAACGCCAACCCCTCCGCGAGGGTGGGGTACGCGAGGCGGGGGAGAAGCTCGGCCTTCATCCGCGACGTGTCGCCGGCGTAGCTCGCCATGCCGATGCGGACGAAGTCGCGCGTGAGCGGCGCCCGCGTGTGGAAGACGGCGGCGACGGTCTCCACCGCGCCGGCCGCGGCGCGGAACGTCCACGCCGGGAGGCGCCACGGCCGCGGCGCCCGCCACTGTCGCGCCGCCGCGTCGGCGAACGCCTGGAGTGTCGTCGGCGCGTCGTCCCCCAGCGTATAGATGCCCCGGGCGTTCGGGCTTTCCAGCGCCGCCTGGACGCACGAGAGGAAGTCGGGGAGGGCGAGGAGGTGGACCGACGTCGGCGCCTTCCACACCGCGAGGAGGTGGCGCCGCGCGAGCCACCGCGCCGCGTCCACCATCAGGACGCCGCGGCCGTATATCATCCCCGGCCGGAGGATGACCGGCGCCATCGCCTGGCCCTCGCACGCGGCGACGAGGTATTGCTCGGCGGCGAGGCGCGTCCGCGCGTGGACGGACGCCGGCGCGCCGTCCATGCGGCCGCTCGCCGGGTGCTCCGGCGTCGTCTCCCCCTCCACGTGCGGGAAGCTGACGAGGATGAACTTGCGGACGCCGGCGGCGAGCGCCGCGTCCACGAGGTTGCGCGTCCACGCCGTGTTGGTGGTGGGAAGGAAGCGCTCGGGATGGGGGGCGAAGAGGACGCCGGCGAAGTGGACCACGGCGTCCATCTCGCCGCACGCCGCCGCGAGCTCGGCCGGGTCGGCGAGGTCCGCGCGGAAGTTACGCGCGTGGCGCGCGCCGGCGAGGTCCAGCGGCACCGGCTTGCGGTGGACCATAAGCCGGAGCTCGTGCGGCCCGGCGAGGAGCCGTTGGGTCAGGAGGGAGCCGAGGTTGCCGGCGGCGCCGGTGATGAGGATCTTCATAGGGCTGGCCTTTGCGGCCGCGAAGCCGCGGTTGATACCATTGGGTATTGCATCAAAAGATAGGTGGAACGAAGATAGATATTGTTAGGCACTACTTATAGGCACTACATCAATGTTGCGCCTAATGCCTTTTTCCCCTTGCAGCTATTAGAATTACGACGATGAGGACGGCGGCGGCGAGCCAGGCGAAGAGGTCGCCGACGCGGCTATATATAGTGCGGGCGCCGCGGCTCGGGACGTGCGCGACGATGTCGCGATCGGCGGTCGCGAAGTAGTCCAGGGTCCCGAGAGTGCGGCCGTAGCAGTCGGTCGCGACCGAGATGGCGTCGTTATCGGGGCGGACGAGGGCGAAGCCGTTCTCCACGGCGCGGAATACCGCGATGTCGGCGTGGAGGTCGCCGAGTTCCCACCAATCGTGCGACGGGACCAACATGACGTCGGCGCCCGCGCGCCCCGCCGGCCGGACGAGCGCGGGGAAGTCCATATCATAGCATATCGCGCCGGCGAGGCGGCCGTAGGGCGTCGCGAGGGTGGGGAGGCGGCCGTCGCCCCGCCGCGTGAGCGCGGCCTCGGGGCCGGGGACGGGGACCGATTTTAGATAATCCCAACACACGTTGCCCGCCGGGTCGACGAGGACGAGCTTGTTGGCAAACGGCTTGGCGGCCGTGTCGTCCAGGACGCCCAGGCCCATCGCGAGGTATATCTTTTCCTCCCGGGCGAGGGCGCGGCCCCGCGCGACCAACGCCGCCTCGTCCTCGGCGAAGGCCATCGCGCTGACCTCGCCCCAGCAGACGACGCGGGCGCCGGCGCGGGCCTCTCGCGCCGTGCGCGCGAACAGCCGCTCGGCGTCGGCCGCGGCTTCGCGCCGCAGCGCTTCCCGCTCCACCGGCGGTATCTTCCGCCCCGCCAAGAGCCCCTCGAAAACGTCCCGGTGTTTCGTTGCGAAAAAGGCGTCGGCCACTATGCCGGCGACGCGGACGGTGGGCGCCTTCCGCGGCGCCGTCGCGAGGCGGGCGCCTCCCGCCAGCATTACAACGGATACGACCGCGGCGTAGATGACGACGCCGCGCCGGACACGGGGCCACGAGAAGCCGAGCTCCCACGCCCAGTTGACGACGCCCGCGCCCCACGCCACGAGGAAGCCGACGCCCCAGATCCCCGTTGCGGCGGCGAGCTGGACCAGCGCCAGGTTTTGGACCTGGGTGTAGGCCAGCGCGTTCCACGTCCCCAGCGGGCTCACGCGCGACAGGACGTATTCCAGCGTCACCACGGCCGCCGGGAAAACGAACGCCCGCGCGTACGAGCCCTCGAGCCGGGGCGCCAACAAGCGGTCCGCGAGGTAGGGCAGGAGGTAAACCGCGGCCGCCGCCACCATGAAGAGGGCGTAATACGCGGGCGGCATCATCACCGAGGCGATGCCGCGCCACGCCAGCGCGTAGCCGCCGGCGGCCGCCGCGAGCGCGAACGGCCACGCGACGGCGGGCCGCTGCACCCTCAGCCACCGCAGCATGAAGACGGGCGCGAGCCACGCCGCGGCGCCGATTACCCACCGGCCGCCGGCCAGCGGCCAGAGGGCCGCGGCCAGGACGAGCCACAACCAGGCGATGTTCGGGCTTTTCGTTTTTCCGCTCATCCGGGTTTCGCTGCGGACCGCGACGTCGCCGCCATTCTACCACCTCGGCGGCCAGAAATCAAACCCGCTCGCGCCCCATCCGGCGGTCGCGATACGACTTTAAGCCATCCCGGGTCACGCGCGGGCGCGGCTCGGGTACCCTCCATTCTATTGTATATCTATAATAATATGTCGTATTGGTGGTGGTTAACGGGACGGCAAACCGGCCGGGGGTGGTAAACCGCCATCGCCCCCGGGCCCATATTCCACCGGCAACCCTTGATATTATTGGATTTTTTTTTACCCACCCCCTCATTTTTCCCTTGACATAACGCCGGGGATTTGTTTTAATGGCGCCAGTGGTGAAATGTGGGACGCAGTGGCAAATCAGCCCTAATGGGCTTATAAGAAATAATTTATGCCTAACGTCGAAGACATACTAACGACCGGACCCGACCCCCGCCGCTGGGCCTTCGGCTTCAACGGCCAATACCGCCATGCCCTCGACGAGAAGGGGCGCGTGAGCGTACCGGCGCTTTTCCGCCGCGACGCCGCCGGCAACGCCATCGCCCGCTTCAAGCTCACCATCGGCTTCGAGCGTTGCCTCTTCCTTTTCCCGACCGACTACTGGCGGGCGGTGGTGGAGCCCCAGCTGTTGGAGCTCTCGGTGATGGAGAAGTCGGCGCGCTACGTTACGCGGATGTTCCTCTCGCGCGCCGCCGACTGCGAGCCCGACAAGCAGGGGCGGATAATGGTCCCGGCGCCGCTCCGGGCATACGCCGGCCTGAACGGCGACGCCATCGTGAACGGGATGTTCAACCGCGTCGAAATCTGGAACGTGGACCGCTGGTTCGCCTACGAGCAGGAGGCCGAGGAGAAGTTCGAGGCCATGGCGGACCAGTATCGGATACGGTTCTGATGACCTACGTCTCGCCATTCCTCGCCGTTGCGCCGACGTCGTCCTCCCCCGACGCCCCGGCCGCCGCGTCGGTCCACCGCCCCGTCATGGTCGCCGAGGTGCTCGCGCACCTCGAGCGGCGCCCGGGCGGCGTGGTGGTCGACGCCACGGTCGGCGGCGGCGGCCACGCCGAGGCGATTTTGAACGCGCTGCCGCCCGACACGGCGTACGTGGGCCTGGACCGCGACGCGGCGGCGCTCGCCCGGGCGCGGGCGCGCCTCGCGCCGTACGGCGCGCGCGTGGCGCTGCATCACGCCGACTTCCGCGAGCTGGCCCGGGCCGCCGCGCCCTACGCCCGCCGCGTCACCAACGTCCTGTTCGACCTCGGCCTATCGAGCGACCAGCTGGCCGACGGCGCGCGGGGCTTCTCGTTCGACGCCGAGGGCGCGCTGGACATGCGCTTCGACGAGGGCGCGGGGGGCGCGACGGCGGCGGAGGTCGTGAACACCTTCCCGGAGAAGGAGCTCGCGGACCTTATTTACGAGTTGGGCCAGGAGCCGCGGGCCCGGACGGTGGCCCGCGCCATCGCCGCGCGCCGGCGGCAATGGCCCATCGCGACCGCGGCGGAGTTGGCGCAGGTCGTCGCCCGCGCCATCCCCCGCGGGAAGACCCACGCCGCGACGCGGACCTTCCAGGCGCTGCGCATCTACGTCAACGACGAGTTGGGCGCCCTGGGCGCGGCGCTGCCGGCGGCCGCGGACTTGCTGGCTCCGGGGGGCCGTCTCCTGGTCATCGCCTACCATTCTCTTGAGGATGGGACCGTGAAGCGGTTCGTCCGCGCCGCCGCCGCCGCCGGGACGCTCGAGACGATAACGCCCAAGCCGCTGCGGCCGTCGCGGCCCGAGGTCATCGCCAACCCCCGCAGCCGGAGCGCCCGCCTCCGCGTCGCGGCCAGGACCTGATATGTTCGACCTCTCCTACGACCCGCCCACCACCGACGTCAAGCTCAAGACGGGACGCCGCCGCGGCGTGTACCTGTGGGCCGTGGGCGGCGCGGCGGTCGCGGGGGCGCTGGCGTTGTCCTATCTCTGGCAATACGTGGAAATCCTGGAGCTCAACTACGGCGTGGCCCACCGGCAGCGGGAGATGGAAAAGGCCTACGAGGAAAACGTGGCGTTGAAGGCCGACCTTTACCGGCGGCGCTCCATTGGTGAGATCGACGTCCTGGCCCGCCAGAAGCTGGGGATGCACGCGCCCGCGCCGGGGCAGATAATCGTGGTCGAGGAGAAGCCGTGAACCCGCGCTACCGCATCCGCTTCATCCTCGTCTACGTCTCGTTCCTGGCGGCGTTTGGCGCCGTGCTTTTCCGGCTGCTCTGGGTGCAGGTCTGGAACCACGACTTCTACGCCGCGCTCGCTCTCCAACAGCAGCGCGAGCGCGACGACCTGCCGGCCGCGCGCGGCGTCATTTACGACCGGGAGCTCAACCCGCTGGCCATGAGTCGGCCCCTCTATAACGTATATTGCCTGCCGCGTCTGGTCAAGGACGCGCGCGCGGCCGCCCGCATGATGGCGCCGGTCCTGGGCGCGCCCGAGAAGGACCTCGAGGCCCGTTGTCGGGCCCGCGCCGACAGCGTGTGGCTCGGCCGCGACGTTCCCGCGGCCACCGCGGCCAAGGTGATAGCGTTGGGCCTGGAGGGCGTGTTCGCGACCCCGTGCGAGCGGCGGCTCTACCCCGAGGGGCCGTTGGCGTGCCACCTCCTGGGCTACGTGGGGGCGCGCGACGGCTCGAAGGCGGGGTTGGAACGCACCCTCAACGTTTACCTGGAAGGGTTGCCCGGGATTTCGGACGGCGGCGCCGACGCCGCGGGCCGCGCCCTACCGGACCTGAACAACAACTTCGTGGCGCCGATGCACGGCCTGGGTTGCGTGTTGACCATCAATAAATGGTGCCAATACGTCGCGGAGCGCGAGCTCGCCGCGGCGTGTCGGGAGGCCAACGCCGCGGGTGGCGCCGTAGTCGTCATGCGCCCGCGAACCGGCGAAATCCTGGCTATGGCTTCATATCCCGGCTACGACCCGAACGTTTACGGCGAGTTCGCGCCCGAGACGTGGCGCAACAACGCCGTCGGCTCGGCCATAGAACCCGGCTCGATTATCAAGCCGTTCGTGGTCGCGGCGGCGCTGGAAGAAAAGGTCGCCGGCCCGGCCGATTCGTTCGATTGCTCCCAACCGATGATGTTTGGAAAATATAAGGTCGCGGACGTCAAGCCGGTGGCGAAGCCGCTGTCGCTGGAGGAGGTACTCACTCATTCCAGCAACGTCGGCGTCATCCAGATCGGCCAGCGGTTGGGCGGCCGTCGGTACTACGAATACCTCACGCGGTTCGGCTTCGGCGAGCGCACCGGCATCGCCCTCCCGGCCGAGAATCCCGGCATCCTGCGCGCCCGCGAATTCGGCCGGCCGCTGGGATGCGCGTACGCCTGTTTCGGCCAGGGGTTCTCGGCGACGCCGCTGCAGCTCACGCTGGCCGGCTGCGCCCTGGCCAACGGCGGCGTTTTGATGGAGCCGATGATTCTGTCGGCCCTCGTGGACCAGAACGGCAAGACCGTGCGCCGGTTCCAACCCAAGGCGATACGGCGCGCCCTGTCGGCCGAAACGTCCGCCCGGGTTCTGGCGATGATGGAGAAAGTCGTGACAGATGGCGGCGGCAAGCTGGCGCAGGTACCCGGTTACCGCGTCGCCGGCAAGACCGGCACTTCCGAGGTGGCGGTGGCGGGCGGCGGCGGTTACCTCGGCGGCGCCTACAACGCCTCCTTCCTGGGGATAGCGCCCGCGGACGACCCCAAGGTCGTCGTTTTTATAACCATCCATAAGCCGCAGGGGAAGCATTTCGGCGGCGACGTGGCCGCGCCGGTTTACGCGCGCATCGCGCGCGACATTCTGCCGGCGTTGCGCGTCCCGCCCGAGGGCACCGGACACATTATGGCCGCCGGCCCGCCGCCCCTCCGGAACGAACGGGTGGCGCTGGGCGGCGTCTCGGCCGCGGCGGCCATCAAAAGCCTGAGCGGCCTGGGTCTCAAGACGCGGCTCGGCGGCCGGGGCGCCGACGTCATCTGGAGCTCCGCCGACGGCGGCCCCTTGCCCGAGCCGGGCGGCGTCGTCCTCCTGGAGGTCGGCGGTCCCGCGGCGATGCCCGACGTCGAAGGGCTGTCCGTCCGGGAGGCGCTGCGATTGCTGGGGCCGTTGGGCGTCCGCGTTTCTTTGGACGGCGCGGGCGGTTGGGTGCACGGGCAGACGCCCAAGGCCGGCGGTCCCATCGGGGCCGCGTGCCGCTTGCGGACCACGTCCTCACCGCCGCGGCCGGTGCCGGTCGCGGCGCCGTCGCCCGCGGCCAAAACGCTCGCCGAGGCGGCGGGATAACGCCGTGACCGTAAACTGGAAAATATCCGACGTTGAGACCATCCTGGGCGCGAGCGCCCGGGGCGCCGCCGGCGGCACGCCCGTCCGCGGCGTCTCCACCGACAGCCGGACCGCCGCGGCGGGCGACCTCTTCGTCGCCCTCGCCGGCGAGCGTTTCGACGGCCACGACTACGTCGGCGCGGCGGCGGGGCGGGGCGCCGTGGCCGCCGTCGTCGCCCGGGGCGTGGACGTCGCCGTCCCGCAGCTCGTCGTCCGCGACACCCGGGAGGCGCTGCGGCTCCTGGCCCGCGCCCGGCGGCGCGACTTCCGCGGCCCGGTGGTGGCCATCACCGGCTCCTGCGGCAAGACCACGACCAAGGAGTTCGTCGCCGCCGCGCTGGCCGGCAAATACCGCGTGCGCGTGTCGCCCGCCAACTTCAACAACGAGGTCGGCGTGCCGCTGTCGCTGCTGGCGCTGGAGGCGGGAGACGAGGCGCTGGTGGTGGAAGTGGGCGTGAGCGCGCCGGGCGAGATGGCGCCGCTCGCCGCGGCCGTCGCCCCCACCGTCGCGGTCGTGACCAACGTCGCCCCCACCCACCTCGAGTTTTTCGGCGACGTCGCCGCCGTCCGCCGCGAGAAGATGCAACTCCTCGGCGCGCTCAAGCACAGCGGGACGGCGGTCCTCAACGCCGCCGACCCGCTCGTGACCTCCATGGCGTCGGAGGCGGACAACGGCTTCCGCGTCGTGACCTACGGCCTGGCCGCCGGCGCGGACGTCCGGCCCCTAGACCTGGTGAGCGAGGGCTTCGGCGGCTCGCGTTTCCGGCTGAGCGGCGGCGCCGCGGCGCGGGTCCGGCTCCCGGGCGAACACAACGTCCTGAACGCGCTGGCGGCGGTCGCGGTGGCGCGCGTTCTGGGCGTGACCGAGGACGACGTCGCCGCCGGCCTCGCGACGTGCGTCGGCGGCGCGCTCCGGTCCCAGGTGGCGACTAACGGCCGGGGCGTGACGTACCTGGTAGATTGCTACAACTCGTCGCCGCAGGCGGCCCAGGCCGCGCTGGCGCTGCTGGCGCTGGCGCCGGCGGGCGCCCGGCGGGTGGCGGTCCTGGGCGACATGCTGGAGTTGGGCGAAACCGGCGACTGCGCTCATCGGGGCGTGGGCCGCTTCGCGTTCGAGCACGGCGTGCAGCTACTCGTGGGCTTGGGCGCGGGCGGCCGCGCGGTCGTGGCGGGCGCGGTGGCGGCCGGAATGCCGCCCGCGCGGACGCGGGCGTTCGACGCCAAGGATGAACTGGCCGCCTATCTGGGCGCGGCGTTGGCCGCGGGCGACGTCGTGCTGTTCAAGGCGAGCCGCGGCATCCGGTTGGAAGAGGTTCTGGACAAGCTGGGCGTGCGCTACTAAGGCGCGGAGGTATCGAGGTGCTATACCTTCTACTCTACCCGCTCCACACCGACGTCTCGTGGCTCAACCTCTTCCGCTACGTCACGTTCCGGGCGGCGTACGCGGCCTTGACGGCGTTCCTCATCGCGTTCCTCCTCGGCCCGCCCGTCATCCGCTTCCTCAAAAAGCGGATGATAGAGGAGATAATCCGCGATGAAGTCCCGGCGCGTCACAAGCAGAAAGCCGGCACGCCGTCCATGGGCGGGTTGCTCATCCTGGCGGCCATCATCATCCCCACGCTCCTGTGGGCGGACGTCACCAACCGCTACGTCCTCGTGGTCCTGGGCGCCACGCTGGCCCTGGGTATCATGGGTTTCGTGGACGACTACATGAAGTTGATAAGCAAAAAGCCGCTGGGGCTTCTGGGCCGGTGGAAGTTCATCGGACAGGCGGCGCTGGCGCTGGCCATCGGCGCCTTCGTCTACCTGGTCCCGCTCGACAACGGCATGACCACCGTCGTCACCTTTCCTTTCATCAAGAGCATGGTCCTCGACTTGGGCATACTTTATATAATTTTCGTAACGCTGACCATCGTCGGCTCCACCAACGCCGTTAACCTTACGGACGGGCTGGACGGCCTGGCGGCGGGGACCATGTTGTTTTCCGCCGGCGCCTACGCCGTCATGTGCTACGTCGTCGGAAACGTCAAGTTCGCCGACTACCTCTCGGTGATGCACGTCGGCGGCGGCGCCGAGCTGACCATATATATGGCGGCGATGGTGGGCGCCATCCTCGGCTTTCTGTGGTTCAACAGCTACCCGGCGCAGGTCTTCATGGGAGACACCGGCGCCTTACCGCTGGGCGGCGGCATCGGGACCGTGGCCGTCCTCATCAAACAGGAATTCCTCCTGGTCATCGTCGGCGGCGCCTTCGTCGTCATAACCCTCTCGGTCATCCTGCAGGTGTTGTATTTCAAGTTGACGCGAGGCAAGCGAATTTTCCGCATGGCGCCGCTGCACCACCATTACGAGCTGGCCGGGCTGCCGGAGCCGAAGATAACGGTCCGCTTCTGGATAATCTCGGCGATATGCGCCGTAATCGGCCTGTCGACGCTGAAGATAAGATGAGCGTGTTCAAAGCCAAATTGGAGCGTTTCCGCGGCCGCCGCGTCTTGGTGGTCGGCCTCGGCCGCTCGGGCGTGGCCGCCGCGCGCGTCCTCGCGCCCGTCGCCGCGCGCGTGACGGCGTGCGACCGGAAGATGCTGGACGAGCTGGGCGCCGAGGCCGCGGCGTTGTCGGGTTTGGGCGTGGACGTGCGCGCCGGCGGCCAGGACGCCGCGCTCCTCGCGGACGCCGACCTCGTCGTCCGCAGCCCCGGTGTGCCGTGGGAGCTGCCGCTCCTGGCCGCGGCCCGCGACGCCGGCGTCGAGCTCATCGGCGAACTCGAGCTGGCGTACCGCCTCCTGGCCACCGACCGCCTGGTGGCCGTAACCGGCTCCAACGGCAAATCCACGACCACCGCCCTCCTGGGCGAGATTTTCCGGCAGGCGGGGGAGAAGGTGACCGTGGCCGGAAACATCGGCGTGGCCCTCGCGGCCGTGGTGGCCGAGTTGGAGCCGGGGTCGGTCGTGGTCGTCGAGGTCTCGTCGTTCCAGCTCGAGGACACGGTGGAGTTCAAGCCGCGGGTGGGCGTTTTGCTCAACCTGGCGCCGGACCACCTCGACCGCCACGGCATCGCCGACCGGTACTACCGGCTGAAATGGCGCCTTTTCGAAAACCAGGACCCGGGCGACGTCGCGGTCCTTAACGCCGACGACGCCGACGTGGCCGCGGGGGCCGAAGGGCTGGAGGCCGAGGTCGCGTTTTTCGGCCGGCGGGACCCCGGCGGCCCGGGCGCGTGGGTGGACGGCGGGACGGTTTATTACCGGATGGGAGGAAACGCCGGCGCCCTCCTCCCCGCGGCCGAGGTCCGGATACCCGGCCCGCACAACCTGGCCAACGCCATGGCGGCGAGCTGCGCCGCGCTCGCGCTGGGCGCCGGCCCCGACGCCGCGGCCGCGGCGCTGCGGTCGTTCGCGGGCCTCCCGCACCGCCTCCAGCCGGTGGGGGAGGTGGCGGGCGTCCGCTACGTCAACGATTCCAAGGCCACGAACGTCGCGAGCGCGCTCGTGGCGCTGGCCTCCTTCGACGCGCCCGTCGTCCTCATCGCCGGCGGCAAGGCCAAGGGCGAGGAATTCACGCCGCTGGCGGCCGCGGCCCGGGGGCGCGTCCGCGCGGCCATCCTCTACGGCGCCGCGCGCCAGGAGTTGGCCCGAGCGTTGGAGGGCGCGGCGCGGCTGGAGTTCGCGGACACGGTGCCGGCGGCGGTGTCGCTGGCGGCGCGGCTCGCCGAGGCCGGCGACGTCGTCCTGTTGGCGCCGGCCTGCACCTCCTGGGACCAATACCGCAATTTCGAGGAGCGGGGCGAGGATTTCAGGCGCGCCGTGGCGGCGCTCGGCGCCGAGGTGGAAAATTGCGGCCGTCGCTGATAACCACGCTCATCCTCGCGTCGCTCGCCCTCGCGGCCGTGGGCGTGCTGATGATTTACTCGTCCAGCGCCGCGCTGGCTTACGTCAAGTACGACGGCGACAGCATGTTCTTCTTCAAGCGCCAGCTTGTAAACCTGATGGCGGCGCTCCTGGTGGGCGGCGCGTGCGCGCTGGTGGACTACCGGCTGTGGGAGCGGCTGGCCTGGCCCGCTATGGCCGTCACCTTCGGCCTGTTGATAACGGCGTTGGCGGTGGGCGTCGGCAGCTACGCCGCCCCGGTCCACCGGTGGCTCAAGGTCGGCGGGTTCTACTTCCAGCCGTCCGAGCTCGCGAAACTGGCGGTGGTTTTCCTGCTCGCGAAACAGGTGGCGCGGCGCGGCCAGCTGGAGCGGCCGTACGAGCGCTGGTTGCCGCTGGCGGCCGTCGTTGCCACGTTTTTCGCCATCGTCGTGGAGCCCGACTTCGGGATGGCGTTCCTCGTCGCCGTGGTCGCGTTCGTCCTTATCTTCGTCGGCGGCGTCCGCCTCCGCTACCTTATCGGCTCCGGCGTCATGGTCATCCCGCTCCTGGCGGTGATGGTGTCGGTCAAACAATACCGCGTGTCGCGCCTGATTTCGTACATGGACCCGTGGCGGTATGCCCGGGGCCGCGGCTACCAGATAATCCAATCGCTCATCGCGCTCGGCTCGGGCGGCCTGCTCGGCAAAGGCCTGGGGGCGAGCAACCAGAAGTTGTTCTATCTGCCGCAGCCCCATACCGACTTCATCTACGCCATCATCGGCGAGGAGCTGGGTTTTATCGGCGCGGCGGCGGTGCTCGCGGTCTTCGCGGTCCTCGTCACGGCGGGCTTCCAGGTCGCGGCCCGGGCGAGCGACGCCTTCGGCCGCTACCTGGCCGTGGGTCTGACGACGCTCATCGCGCTGGGCGCCGCGGTGAACCTGGCCGTGGTGACGGGGCTTATCCCCACCACGGGCATCCCGCTGCCGTTCATATCCTACGGCGGGACGTCGCTCGTAACGACCTTCGCCGCCGTGGGGATTCTGGTCAGCATCGCGCGGCGGTGCGGCGTCGTGTCGGGCTTCGGCTACGCCCGGACGGAAGAGCCGCCGGCCGCCATTGACGGGGCCTTCGTGGACTACGTGTGATGGATAAAGAGACCTGCAAACCGGGAATCGTTATCGCGGGCGGCGGCACCGGCGGCCACCTCTTCCCGGGGCTCGCCGTGGCCGAAGCCATCCTGAAGCTCCGCCCCGACGCCGCCATCACGGTCGTGGGGACGGGGCGGCCGGTGGAGGCGCGGGCGTTGGCCGCGAAGCCGTACCGATACGAGGTCCTGGCGACGCCGCGGCTGGAGCGCAGCTTGCACCCCGCGAACCTGTTTCTCCCGGCGCGGCTGGCCTGGTCCATCCTCCGGGCGGGGGCGATACTGCGGCGCGCCGGCGCGCGGCTGGTCATCGGGACCGGCGGCTACGGCAGCGCGCCCGTCATCGTCGCCGCTTGGCTGCGGCGGACGCCGCGCATGATATTGGAGCAAAACATCATACCGGGCTTGACCAACCGCCTCGTGGCGCGGTTCGCGAACCTCGCGGGGCTGGCCTTCGAGGGGTCGCGGTCGTGGTTCCCGGAGCGGGTGAAAACGGTCGTTACCGGCAATCCGATTCGGGACCTCGGCGAGCGGGGCGACGGCGCGGCGGCGCGCCGCCGGCTGGGCCTCGCGCCGGACGTGTTCACCGTCTTCGTCTTCGGCGGGAGCCAGGGGGCGCGGCGGCTGGTGGACGCGGCCCGGGGCGCCCTCGACGCGCTCGCCGGCGACCGCCTCCAGATGGTGGTCCAGACCGGCGACGAGGCCGCGCTCGCGCCGCCCGCGGCGTGGACGGGTCGGCTGGTCGTCCGTCCGTTCTTCGACGAGATATACGACTGCTACCGCGCCGCCGACGTCGTCGTGTGCCGGGCGGGCGGCGGCGTGGCGGAGGTCCTGGCCTTCGGCCGGCCCATGATATTGGTGCCCTATCCCTTCGCGGCGCACGACCACCAGAGCGGGAACGCCGTGTACCTGGAGCAGGAAGGGGCGGCGATAGTGGCGGAGGACGCCGCCTTCGACGGCGCCGCGTTCGCCCGGCTGGTCCGCGAGCTGATGGCCGACGACAAGCGGCGCGGGACCATGGCCCGGGCGAGCCGGGAGCTGGGGCGGCCGGACGCGGCGCGGCGGGTGGCCGGCGCGGCGCTCGACCTAGCGGGGTTGGCCTTATGACCGGCTTCGGCCCCGTCAAGCGCGTCCATTTCGTCGGCGTCGGCGGCGCCGGGATGTGCGGCCTGGCCGAGATACTGCACAACCTCGGCTTCGCGGTGTCGGGGTCGGACCTGCGCCGCTCCGACGCCACGGCGCGGCTCGCGGCGATGGGCGTCCGCGTCTATGAGGGGCACGCGGCGGCGAACGTGGCCGACGCCGAGGTGGTCGTGACTTCCACGGCGGTGGCGTCGGACAACGTCGAGGTGAAGGCGGCGCGGGAGCGGCGGATTCCCGTCATCCCCCGGGCCGAGATGTTGGCGGAGCTGATGCGGCTAAAGACCGGCATCGCCGTCTGCGGGACCCACGGCAAGACGACGACGACCTCCATCCTCGCGACGCTCCTGGCCGAGGCCGGCCTGGAGCCCACCTTCGTTGTCGGCGGCCGGCTGAACTCCGTGGGGGCCAACGCGCGCTTGGGGAGCGGCGACTACTTTGTGGCCGAGGCCGACGAGAGCGACGGCTCCTTCCTGAACCTGTCGCCCATCTACGCTATATGCACGAACGTGGACGAGGACCACCTGGACTACTACGGTGACTTCGACCGCGTCAAACAGGCCTTTCGGTCGTTCATGAACAAGATCCCGTTTTACGGCCTGACGCTGGCCTGCGCCGACGACGCGGGCGTGAACGCGGTCCTGGGGGGCGTTTCGAAGCCCGTGTTGACCTATGGCGTCAAGCCGGACCGTGACGTCGTCGTGTCGCGGGTGGCGGGCGAGGGGCTGAAAACGTCGTTTGACCTGGAGATAAAAGGGGAGCGGTTGGGACGCCTTACCATCAACCTGCCCGGGAAACTCAGCGCGTTGAACGCGGGGGCCGCGGCGGCGCTTGCGGTCATCCTGGGCGTGGATTTCGGCGTCGTGCAACGGACGCTGGACGACTTCGCGGGCGTGGAGATGCGGTTTCAGCGGCTCGGGGAGCTTCCCGACGGGACGCTGGTCATGCACGATTACGCCCACCACCCCCGCGAGATCAGGACCATGCTGGCGGCGCTCCGTCAGGCTTACCCGGGACGGCGGTTATTGGCTGTCTTCCAACCGCACCGCTACACGCGGACGCGCGACCAGATGCGCGCTTTCCCGGAAGCCCTCGCGACGGCGGACGCCGTGATAATAATGGGTATCTACGCCGCGGGCGAAAAGCCCCTCCCGGGCGTCTCGGAAGAGGGGATAGTGGACGGCTTGCGGCGGATGGGATACTCGGAGGTATATCACGAACCGGACGCGGCCGGCGTTCCGGCGCGGGTAGCCGCGCTCGCCCGGCCGGGCGACTTGATTATCCACGTGGGAGCGGGCGACGTGTGGAGGGTCGCCGGCGATGTATTGCGTTTTCTTGGCCGTTGACGGCGCCCCGGGGCCGGGCCGGTGGCAAGACCGCGTGACGGGCACGGTGGTCGAAAACGCGGAGCTGGGCCGCCACACCACGTACGGCGTGGGGGGGCCGGCGCGATGGCTGGTGGTCCCCGCCTCGGCCGCCGACGTGAAGGAGGCCTTCGCCTCGCGGGAGCGCGTCTTCGTGATGGGCGCGGGGAGCAACATCCTGGCGGCGGACGCCGGCTTCGACGGCGTCGTCCTGAAGGTCTCGGGCGCCCTCGGCTACCTCTCGGCGGCGCCGGGGGAGACGGTGGTGGGTGCCGGGCGGGCCGTGGCGTCGCTCGTAAAGACCTGCGGCGAGATGGGCCTGGCCGGGATGGAGTGGGCGGCGGGGATACCGGGGACGGTGGGGGGCGCGGTGTGCACGAACGCCGGCGCCTTCGGCGGCGCCATCTGGGAGCGCGTGAAGTACGTGGACCTGGTGACCGCGGCGGGGGAGGAATCGCGGCTCGGGCCGGGGGACGTGACGGCGGGATACCGCCGCGTCGACTTCCCGGTCCCGAAGCCCTTCGCGGTGACGGCGGTGACGCTGGAGTTGACGGCGGGGGAGCCGCACCGGGTGGCGGCGCTCGCGGAGGAATACCGCGTCCGCCGTCGGGCCAGCCAGCCGGTGGGCGAGGCCTCGGCCGGCTGCGTGTTCAAAAACCCGCCGGACGGCCCCGCGGCCGGCGCCCTCATCGACCGGGCGGGGTTGAAGGGGTCGCGGCGGGGCGCGGCGGTGGTTTCGTCCAAGCACGCCAACTTCATCGTAAACGAAGGGGGCGCGTCGGCCCGGGACATCCACGAGCTCATCGCCGCCGTCCGCCAAAAGGTGCGGGACGAGTTCGGCGTCGAGTTGGAGCTGGAAATCGAGCTGTTGGGTGAATTCGACATTGAATAACAACCGGATAAACAGGCGGCGGCGCGCCGCCAAGCGCCGGCCCGAAAGGGCGGCGCGCGACGAGCGGCCGCAGCGGGGCTGGCCCGCGCTCGCGGCGCGGGCGCTCGCGGTGGCGGCGGGGTTGGCCGCGGTGGCCGCCGTCGTGTACGTTTCGCTGAACGCGCGGCCGTGGCGGCTGCAGAACTACACGGTGCGCGGGATGTCGTACGTCACCGCTGCCGAGATAATGCGGGCTTCGGGCCTCCGCCTGGGCGACAACCTTTTCACCGCCGACCTGAGGGCCGCGGAGCGGCGGCTGGCGCGGGTGCCGCGGGTACGCCGGGCCACGGTAAGCCGGCGGCTTCCGGGCGAAGTGGTCATTACGGTTGAGGAGCGGCCGGCGGTGGCGGCGCTCGTCGTCAACGGCGAACTCTACAAGGTCGCGGCCGACGGCGTCGTCCTGGAACCCGTCGCGGCCGCTTACGAGGACTTACCTTTGCTCACCGGTTACGGCTATCGCATGAAGGTCAAGGGCGCGTATCCGCGGATTACGCGGCCCGAAGTGGCGGACGGCCTGCGGGTCCTGGAGGTCGTGAGCCGCGTGGACGCGTCGTGGTACGCGGCGGTGGAGTGCTGCAACCTGCGCACCCGCACGTTGGCGTGGGACGGCGGCCGTCGCGTCGTCCGCTACGGCGCCGACTTCGACGAAGGAACGGCCCGGCGTCTCCGCCGGGTGTTCGCCGAGACGGCCGCGGCGGAGGCGGTCCGCGTGGTTTATGACGTGCGCTTCGGCAAGGACGTCGTCGTCACCGGGCCGGGAAGCGCCGGCGCCGGGGAGGCTGGAGGTGGTCCCAAGCATGCCGGAACGATTTAACGTCGTCGCCGGATTGGACATCGGCACCACCAAAGTATGCTGCGTCATCGCCAAGGTGAACGGCGGGCCGTCCGTCGAGATTCTCGGGACGGGATTGGCGCCCTCGCTGGGCAGCAAGCGCGGCATGGTGGTAAACATCGAGAGTACGGTCCAATCGGTGACGGAGGCGGTGCGGGAAGCGGAACAGATGGCCGGCGTTGAAATCCAGACCGTCAACGTCGGCGTCGCCGGCGGCCACATCAAGAGCATGAACAGCAAAGGCATCGTGGCCATCGCCCGCCCCGACCGCGAGATAACGAAAAAGGACATCGACCGGTGCATCGAGCAGGCCAAGGCCGTGGCGCTGCCCCCCGACCGGGAAGTCCTCCACGTTTTGCCCAAGGAATTCGTGGTGGACGACCAGCGCGGCGTGCGCGACCCGCGGGGGATGGTGGCGACGCGGCTGGAAGTCGAGGTGCACATCGTGACCGGCGCCATCACCTCCACCCAGAACCTGGTCAAGAGCGTGAACCGGGCCGGTTTAAAGGTGAGTCGTTTGGTTTTGGAGCCGCTGGCCTCGGCGCGGGCGGTCCTGACGGCCGACGAGGTGGAGCTGGGCGTGGCGCTCCTGGACATGGGCGGCGGCACCACCGACCTCGCGGTCTTCCACGACGGCGCGGTGCGCCACACCGCGGTCCTGCCGGTGGGCGGCGATACGGTGACCCGCGACCTGGCGGTGGGGCTCCGGACGCCGCGGTTGGCGGCGGAGCAGATCAAGCAGCGGTACGGCGTCGCGATGGCGTCGCTCGTGCGCGAGGCCGGCATGATCGAGGTCGCGGACGTCGGCGGCCGGCGGGCGCGGATGATCGACCGGGGTTTCGTGGCCGAGATCGTCCAACCGCGGCTGGAAGAGATAATGACGCTCGTGAAACGCGAAATCATTCAATCCGGTTACCAGGAGTTGCTGGCCGCGGGCGTGGTCATTACCGGCGGCTGCGCCAACATGGAAGGAATCGCCGAATTGGGCGAGCAGATATTCAACGCCCCCACCCGCGTCGGCGTCCCGCTCGGCGTCACGGGGCTCGCGGAATCGGTGGCCGACCCCATCTTCGCCACCGGCGTGGGCCTCGTTCTGTACGACGGCGCGCGGGAAGGCCGCGGCGGCGAGGGGCCGGATGACGATTCGGGAATATTCCCCAAAATCAAGTCCCAGTTTAAAGCCTGGGTGGAACGCATCTTCTAAGGAGGGTTTCCCATGTTGGAGTTTGCCCCCGAGTTCGAGCATTTCGCGACCATCAAGGTCGTGGGCGTGGGCGGCGCCGGCGGCAACGCCGTCAACCGGATGATCGAAGCGCGCATCCGCGGCGTGGAGTTCATCGTGGCCAACACCGACGCCCAGGTGCTGCGTCAAACCAAAGCGCTGCAGAAGCTCCAGATCGGCTCCCAACTTACGCGCGGCCTGGGCGCGGGGGGCAAGCCGGACGTCGGGCGCCTGGCGGCGGAGGAAGACCGGCCGTCGCTCTCCCGGTCGCTGGACGGCGCCGACATGATATTCATAACCGCCGGGATGGGCGGCGGGACGGGCACCGGCGCGGCCCCGGTCATCGCCGACATCGCCAACGAAATCGGCGCCCTCACGGTGGCCGTGGTTACGCGGCCGTTCCACATGGAAGGGCCGCAGCGGCTTCGCAAGGCCGAAGCCGGCCTCAACGAGCTCGCGGCCAAGGTGGATACGCTCATCGTCATACCCAACGAGAAGCTTCTCAAGATCGTGGCCCGAGAGACGCCGCTGCAGGAGGCCTTCCGCCTGGCCGACGACGTGTTGATGCAGGCCGTCCGCGGCATCAGCGACCTCATCACCATCCCCGGCCTTATCAACGTGGACTTCGCCGACGTGCGGACGGTCATGTCGGAGGCGGGCGGGAGCGCCATCATGGGCGTCGGCGTGGGCACCGGCGAGGACCGCGCCGTACAGGCGGCCCAGAGCGTCATCTCCAGTCCGCTCCTGGACGGCCTGACCATCAAGGGCGCCCGCGGCATCCTCATCAACGTCACCGGCGGCGCGGACCTGACGCTGGCCGAGATCAACGACGCCGTGGGCATCGTGAACGAAGTGGCGGACGAAGAGGCCAACATCATCGTGGGCGCGGTCATCGAAGAGGGCCTGGAGGAGTTCCGGATAACGGTTATCGCCACCGGCTTCGAGAACCAGCCCATCCGCGAACCGGGCGTTTTCGCGCTCCGGGACCTCGGCGCCTCCCTGCCGCCGCCGCCGATGGCGGCGCCGCGGAACGCCCCGGCGGAAGAGCCGGAGGAGGCGCTTTTGGGTTCGGAGTTCGACATCCCGGCGTTCATTCGCCAACGCTCGCGCTACGAAGAGATGAAGAACTAACCCCTGGTCGGTTGGTTAAAGGAAAAGCCCCGGCTTGAAGCCGGGGCTTTTTCACGGGCGGGATTTCGGCGTTTAGCGGGTATGGGCCTTGTTGCGGAGGATGGTTTTGTAATCCAATCCCGCGGCCGCGATGGCCTCGCCCCACGAGCCGAAGCGTCGGAACGCGGCGGAGAACAGGCTGGGGTCGTGGCGCTGCATGTAGCCGCTCGCGAGCTTACCGCCGCCCTTGTACCGCGCGCGGATTTCGGCGATGATGCGTTCGGGGGTCCATTTCCGGTTCTTGAAGCTGGCGTTGATAAGGTCTTCCGGGACGCCGGCCGCGCGCAGGGCGTTGGACCAGTTGCCGAAACGGCGATAAGCCGCGGAGTAGAGGAGCAGGTTTTCCTTGGTCATGTTGCCGTAGGAAAGGCGGTCGGCGGGGAGTCCGCGGATCATGCGGATTATCTTCTCGCGGGTCCACGAGGTGTAACGGGTCCCGGCGGCCTTATTTACATCGTCGTAGTCGTGACCCGCCGCTTCCAGGGCTTTGCGCCACGAACCGAATTCCCGGCGAGCCGCGGAATGGAGGGCGATATTGTCTTTGTAGACATACCACAACTTCGCGAGGGAAATCTTTTTGATTTCGGCCAGGACCCGCGCCCGGTTCCATTTCGTGATTTTTTTGACGGCTTCGCGCCGGCTTTGTTTTTTGATGGCATCGTAATCGACGCCCGCGGCTTTGACGGCGTCTCCCCAACTCCGGTAATACCGTAGGGCGGCGCTGTAGAGCGCCGAATGGCGACGCGAGACGTTCTTCACGGTGAGCCGGACGCCTTGGTTCGCCAGTTCCTTGATCCCCGCCGCGATCTTGTCGGACGACCAGCGGCTTTTCTTGGGTGACATATGCAACTCTCCTTTTTGAAGCAAAGGAACGGGCGGTTACGGCCGCGCCGCGCCCTTGGCAATGGTCAGGATAACTTCGGCGCCCGCCGGCGGCGCGCCCAGGCGCAAATCGCCGCCGAGGGCGGTCGCGATGTGTCGCGCCGTGGGGAGGCCGAGGCCCGTGCCCTCGGCCTTGGTGGAATAAAACGGCTCCAACGCCCGGGCCGGCTCGGCGAGACCCGGGCCGTCGTCGCGAACGGTGATTTCGAAAACCGCCCCCCGGTCGTCGGCTGCAACCTCGACCTTTCGGGCCCCCGCCTCAAACGAGTTCAGGATTATATTGAGCAACGCTTGTTTCAACAGGTCGCTGTCGGTAACGAGCGTTGATTTTTCGGGTGCCCGGAAGACGAGCTCGACGCCCCGTTTGGCCGCTTCCGGGGCGATAAAAAGCTCGAGTTCGCGCAACACGGCGGATAGGCCAAGCGGGCGGGGAGATGGTTTCCTGGGCCGAGCGAACCGCAGGAACGCCCCGAGCAAGCCGTCCAACCGCGTGACCTCTTTGCGGGCCGCCTCCAAAACCGCCCGCGACTCTTCGCTTTTGATTTCGCGCCCCAGTAGCGCCAGATTTAGCGATAGGGCGTTAAGCGGGTTGCGGATTTCGTGGGCTAGGAGATTGGCGAAGGAATATAATCGCTCTTCTTCCCCCGGGGACGGGGTTCCCTCGGCCGGCGGTGCGCACGGCCCGGCGTTTGCTACGGCTTTCGTATTCACGGCTTTCGGAACCGGGTGGGTACGCGCGGCATGCGCGTCCCGGGCCCGATGGTCGACTTCGCGTCAGGCTTTCTTGGCCGCGCGCGCCAGTTGAGCGGCCAAGGCCACGGCGTTCTTCAAACTATCCGTTTTCGCGGTGCCGCGTCCCGCGATATCCAAGGCGGCGCCGTGGCCGACGGAAGTTCGAATAAAAGGGATGCCGAGCGTGATGTTGACGGTTTTGAACGGCGCCAGGACTTTAAGGGGCAGGAGACCCTGGTCGTGATACATGGCGATGATACCCTGGTATTTGTTGTCCAGGTGGCCCACGAAAGCGGCCTCGCTGCTCAGGGGACCTTCGACGTTGATACCCTGGGTCTTGCATGCCTCGACTGCGGGGAAGATCTCGGACTGCTCCTCGGCCCCCAAAAGGCCGTCTTCGCCCGCGTGGGGATTGAGGCCCGTTACGGCTAACCGCGGCTCGGCGACGCCGGTGGAGCGGAGGAAATCGTCTAACAACGCGATGGTGCGTATCACGCGCGCCAGCTTGACGCGGGAATGGACTTTGCGGAGCGCGACGTGGCCGGTAACGATCGCCACCCGCTTGTCGTCGGCGACGAAACATACGGCGTATTTGGACGTGTTGGTCCGAGTCGCGAAGTAGTCGGTGTGGCCGGTGAAGTAATAACCGGCGTCGTTGATGGCCTTCTTTACGATGGGCGCCGTAACGAGCGCGTCGAGCTCCTTGAGAAGGACCAGGTCGGTCGCCTTTTCCACGAACGCCATGGCGGCGCGGCCCGTAGCGGCAGAGGGGTGGCCCGGTTTAACGTCCCGGAGCGAGCCGCCTTTGACCGGTACGAGGTTGACGGGGTCGGTAAATTTGTCCCGTTGGGGCCGAGCTACGATGTGGACGTGGTCGAGGTTTAAGTGGAGGTTGCGGGCAGTGTCTTCCAGGAACTTCTGGTCGCCGAAGACGACGATTTTGGGGTCGCTTTTTTTATGGCTGGCGATGAATTTAGCAACGATTTCGGGGCCGATGCCGGCCGGGTCACCCATTGTAAGAGCGATAATGGGTTGTTCGCTGGCTGCCATCTCCTGTCCTTTCTCGAGTAGTAAAATGCGGCTTCTAAAGGTCGTTTTAGGAGCTGCCCAGGGCCTTTTTGGCGGCCGCTACCAGGGATTTAAAGGAATCGGGTGCGTGGATGGCAAGCTCGGCCAATTGCCGGCGGTCGAGGCCCACGCCCGCCTTAACCAACCCGCGAATGAACTGGTTGTAAGGAAGGCCGAGGCCGCGGGCCGCGGCGTTGATGCGTATGATCCAAAGGCGTTTCATGAGACGGCGTCTGCCGCGCCGGGCGGTGAAGGCGTGCTGGCCGGCTTTGAACGCGGCGTTGCGCGCGATGCGGTAGATGTTCTTGCGCTCGCCCCGGAACCCTTTGGTTTTTTCGTATAGTTTTTTGTGCCGCCGATGGCGGGCGGTGGCGTTCGTAGCTCTAACCATAAATTGACCTTCCGGATATCCTAATCCGTTTTACGGATATGAGGGAGGAGTTTCCTGATTTCCTTGCGGTCGGGGGCCGTAATAATGGCCGAGGTCCGCAGGCGGCGGCGCCGGCGAGGGGACTTGCTGGTCATGAGATGGTTACCGTAGGAACGGTAGCGGACGATTTTCCCGCGCCCGGTACGGCGGAACCGTTTAGCCGCGGCGCGGTTGGTTTTCATTTTAGGCATGGGTTTCCTTTTCTATCGCGGCCGGGCCGGTTTTGGCCTTGGAACCGATGGCCTTCTTGGCGGGGGCGAGGAGCATGGACATCGTCCGGCCCTCGAGCCGCGGTTCGTTTTCCACCAAAGCGACGCCGTCGAGCTCCGCTATGACCTGCCTGAGCACCTTCAGGCCCAGATCGGAATGCGAAATCTCGCGTCCGCGGAATACCACGGTAACCTTTACCCGGTGGCGTCGCGCCAGGAATTCCCTGATATGACTGATCTTGAAATTAATGTCGTGTTCTTCTATTTTCGCGCTTATCTTGATTTCTTTGACGATTGAGACCGACTGCCCCTTCCGTACGTCCCGCTGGCGCTTGCGTTGCTCGTAGATGTATTTACCGAAGTCCATTATCCGGCAAACTGGCGGCCGCGCCTGCGGTGCTACTTCCACTAAATCGAGCCCTTTCCCCTCGGCGTTGGCCAAGGCTTCGGACGTAGCTACGACGCCCACCTGAGTGCCCTCTTCGTCGATAAGCCGGACCTCGGGCACCCGGATTTGGCGGTTTATCCTTACCCTTTTTTCGGCGATGCTTAACCTCCTGCATTAGTTGGGCCGGCGTAAAACCGTAGGGGAGTGTTATATCATACTTTCGCGCGTTTGTAAAGGTTATTTTTTCGCGGCGGCATCGCGCGGCGCGCGCCTTTAAGCGTGGGGGGGCATCAGGCGGGCGCCGTTCTGCTTCATTATCCAAAGGGCCCGTCGGCGATGCGCGTCGCGCGCCGTTTTCTTGTCGGCCGATTGCGCCATCTCCGCGTGGGCCGCCGCGCCGTCAAACCACAGTCCCAGCTCCCGCGCCGCGGCCGCGGCCGCGCGGAGGTAGTGGTTGGCCTTGGGCTGGTCTCCTTCCAGGCGGCATAACGCCGCGAGGACGAGGCCGTAGCGCGCGAAGAAATATTTAGATTCCTGCGCCCGGCGAGTCAGCTCGCGCCGGAACAGGTCGCGGCGAGCGGCATCGGCGTTTTCGCGGGCCAAAGCCGCTTGCGACGCCAGTACCACGGCGTCCGTATAGCCCGCGACGTTGCCCACCCGGAGGTAATCCTCGGCCGCGGCGTGGGCCATAAGGGTGGCTTCGTCGTACGCCCGACGCGCGTAATAGGCGACGTTGGCTTCCAACCACTTGAGCTCGGCGCTGGGAGGGGGCGACATGATATCGCTCGCTTTCTGGGCCTGGGCGATCCACCGGCCTACCTCCTTCGCGTCGTCTTCCCAGAGCGCGACGACGGCCATCCCGGTGGCCGCCGCGAAAATGCCGGGTTCGTACGCCTCCGCCTCGGCCACCCGTAGCGCCTCAGCCAGAACGCCGCGGCTTTCGGCCAGGGGGCGGGTAGGAATCGCGATCCGGGCCTCCGCGATTAACGCGTCGCAATACTTTACGGTGTCGCCGAGGAGTTCAAACGTCCGGCGCGAGTTCTCGAGGTCGCGGCGGGCTTGGACCACGCGGCCGGTTTCAAACTCGATGCGGGCCCAGGACAGGCGCATCTCGGCGGCCGCCACCGGGTCGCGGGCCGCGTCGAGGGCGGCGGCGCCCCGCCGGGCTTCTTCCGCGGCTTCGGCCACGCGCCCGGCTTGAAACTTGATTTCCGACAGTACGCTGTACGCCACGGCCGGTTGTTCCACGCCGGCGTCCAGGGCGGACAAAACGGCGGCCGCCGCGCCGTCGGCGTCGCCCCGCCGGCGCAGGAGCGCCGCCCGGGCCATATAAACCGAGGCCGCGAGGCCGGCGTCGCCGCCGGCGGCCGGGTCCGGGAGGGCGCGGGCCAATTCTTTCGCCGCGTCGTCGTATAACCCCCGGTGTATGAATATCTCGCCGCGACGCAACGCGCGCAATCCGGATTTCGCATCGTCGCCTATTTCATCGGCGCGGTCGAGGTCGGCGAGGGCGGCCGCCGCGAGCGCGCTTTGGGCGAATGCCTCGGCGCGTTCCAGGTAAAGGTCCGCGAGCAACGTTTTCTTTTTCGCGTCTTCTCCCCCCTCGGATTCGAGTTCGCGGATGACCGCGGTTATTTGGTCGGCGGCGTCTGCCGGCACCCCCAACCACAACGACGCCCGGGCGCCCGCGATGGCTTGGTCCGCGGCCGCCGCTACATTCCCCGCCTCCAACTCCAGTAGAAAACGCGCCGATTCCTCATGGGGCAGATACTCCGCCAATAGGCGGGCGCCGGCGGCGGCGGCCCTCTTCGCGGCTTCCGGCGTGGCCAGGATTAACTCCGTCAGGAAGGCGGCGGCGTAAGGTTCGATAAACCAGCGTTCGCCGCCCGCCTCCGGATAAGGCGAGATCATCGCGCCGCCCCGCATGGCTTCGAACCAGCCGCCGACCGCCGTCGGCGCGAGGCCGTATTCGCGGCCGAGGACCGCGGCTTCGTCGGCGGTTGCGGGAACGCCCAGGCGGGCCAACGCCGCGGTAGCCAGCCGCCACGACGGCGGGAAATCCTGAAGGCGATGCGTCAACAGCGCCTCGGTGCTCGGCGGATACTCTTCCCAGGGAACCGTGAGGTCATCAGGCCTCTCGCGGGCCAGGAGCCACAGGGCTTTCAGTTTCGCCGGTTCCCCCCGGCTTAATTCCGCCAAAAGGGCCGGGTCAATGCCGTCGACGCCGCCGAGTCCGGCGTTTATTTCCGCGGCGGTCAGGACCCGCGTCGCGACTACGTCGTCCGCGTTGGCGGCCAAGCCGGCCTCGGGAGCTTCGGCCGAATAGACTAACGCCAGAGGATGGTCGATACGGGGGAAAAGGGAGGTCAAAAACGCCTGCGACGCGCGGTCTCCCCGCAGCGGGTCGTCGAAGATTACGGCGACCGGCGTTTGGGTCGCTTCGTAATGCAGGATGGCGCGGGCGATTTCCGTGAGCCGGCGATGTCGAAAGGCGGGGGCGACGCCCTCGACGTGGCGATTCGACCGGACTTCGGTGCCCATAACTTTGGCGAAAAGGGGCGCCCAGATTTCGAACTTTGGGTCGCGGGCGGCGAACCCCTTCGCGACCGTCCGGGCGTAAAAAACCCCCTCGCTCGCCGGCGCGATCCATTCCCGCCATATAGGGGCCCAGGCGCTGAAGGGTTGATACCGCCGGCGGCTGAAGCCCGTGGCGTAGTATACCCGAAACCCTTGCTCGGCCGCCAGCCGGGCCGCGAGCCGCAGCGTGGCCGTCTTGCCTTTGCCCGCGCCGCCGGTCACGAGCATATTCCGTTGGCGGCGTTGGCCTTTCACCGCCGCGAAGAAATTTTCGAGGTTCCCCTTCAGGCCCGCGGGAGGTACGAAGAAGTCCTGGATAACGGCGGTGGGAAGCGCGACGGCCGCGGAGCGCGCTTCCTCGAGCTGAAAAATGGTCAGCGGGTGGCCGCCGCCGCGCGCCTGGTAAAAGCCGATCGGTTGGTAGCGGAAGTCCTCGCCCGTCAGGGAACAGACCGTCTCGTTGGCGAGGATGGTCCAATCGCCGGCTTTGCCGCGCAAGCGTCGCGCGCTTATCCGGGCCGTGGGTTCGTCGCGGAAGGGGGCGGCCGTCGGGGCGGCGCCGGAAATTCCGGCTTTGAAGGTGAGTTTGGCCGCGGCCGCCGGCGGCAGCGTGGCCACGAGCTCGCGGACGGCGGCGCGCAACGCGAGCGCGCATTGCGCCGCGCCCTTGGCCGCCGCGGCCGGGGGCGAGGAGAAGGCGACGGTTAACGAGGCGCCTTCTTCCCGGTGGACCGCGCCGCCGGCGGCCCGGGCCGCGCGTTCCGCGGTCCGGAAAAATTTCTCGGTGAAGTCGCCGAGGTCGTCGGCGTTCAGGAAGGGCGCCAGCCGGCCTACCCCCGCGAGCTCCGCCGAGACGGCCGCGTTTTCGGCCCCGGCTTCCGCCAGGGGGGTGCCGCAGTAGGGGCAAAAAGCCGCGGCGGCCGAAAGCGCCCGGCCGCAGGTGCCGCAGGTTTCGGGCATTATGATTTGAGGGGCGGGTTCCTAAAGCGCAAGGGTCGAGGTCTTTTCGGCGACGGCGCTCTGGACGGCCGCGAGGATGCGCGCGAGGGGCAACGCCCCCAGGTCTTCGCCGCCGTGTCGGCGCAGCGACACCGTCCGGGCGTCTACCTCGCGTTGACCGATGATGCCGAGGTAGGGGACTTTGGCGACTTCGCCGGCGCGCACTTTAGCGCCGAATTTGGCCCGCGAATCGTCCGTCTCCACCCGGATGCCGGCGTCGCGCCAGGCTTGCTGCACTTCCAGCGAGTAGGGCACGAAGGCCGGGTCCACCGGGACGAGTCTGATCTGGACCGGCGCGAGCCACAGTGGAAACAGGCCCGCGTAATGCTCCAACAGGTTTCCGAAGAAACGCTCCAGCGCTCCCAGGAGCGCGCGGTGGACCATGAAGCATGGGTGTTCGGCGCCGTCCGCGCCCATGTACGTGACACCGAAACGGGGCGGCAGGTTGAAGTCGAATTGCACGGTCGGCCCCTGCCATTTGCGGCCCAGCGCGTCGAAGATCTGGATGTCTATTTTGGGGCCGTAGAAGACGGCCTCGCCTTCCTTCCGTACGTACGGGACGTTCATCCGGGCCAACGCCTCGGCCAGCGCTCCCTCCGCTTTGTCCCATTCCGCCGCGGTCCCGGCGTAGCGTTCCGGGTGGCTGGGGTCGCGGGCCGAAAGGTTGATCTCGTAATCGGTAAAGCCGAAGGCGCGCAGGAGAAACTGGGCGAAGTCCACGCACCCGCACAGCTCGTCCACGAGCTGCTCGGGCATACAGAAGATGTGGGCGTCGTCCTGGGTGAAGCCGCGGACGCGCAACAAACCGTGGAGCGTGCCGGAGCGCTCTTTGCGGTAAACCGTTCCCAGCTCCGCATAGCGGATGGGCAATTCGCGATAGGAGTGGACCGATGACTTGTATATCGCGATGTGCATTGGGCAATTCATGGGCTTGAGGACGTAGGGGACGCCGTCCACGTCAAGGGTGTAAATATTTTCGCGGTAGTACTGGAAATGCCCCGACACCTCGAATAGCCGCGCCTGGGCTATATGGGGGGTGTTGACGAGTTGGTAGCCGCGGCGCTGGTGTTCGGCCTTCCAGAATATTTCGATCTCGTTGCGGACGAACGCGCCGGCGGGATGCCAGTAGACCAGCCCCGCGCCGCGCTCCTCGGCGATGGAATACATCCCCAAATCCCGGCCCAGCGTCCGGTGGTCGCGGCGCTTGGCCTCCACGATCTTGGCGAGGTGGGCGTCGAGCTCGTGCTGTTCGCGGTATGCCGTCCCGTAGACGCGAGTGAGCATGTCGTTCTTTTCGTCGCCCCGCCAATAGGCGCCCGCGACGGCCGTGAGCTTGAAGGCCTGGATGAGGCCGGGGGAGGGGAGGTGGGGCCCCCGGCACAGGTCGTAGAAGTCACCCTGGCGGTAGATGGTTACCGTGTCTCCCGGTATCTCCGCAATCAGCTCCAGCTTGTAGGGGTTGCCGGCGAAAAGTTTTTGGGCTTCCGCCTTGGAGACGTCGGCCCGCGTTATTTTCAGGTCGCGGGCCGCGATCTCGCGCATACGCTCCTCCAGCCGGGGTAGGTCCTCGTCCGCGATAGCGGGCGTCGCGTCCAGGTCGTAGTAGAAGCCGTCGGCGGTGGCTGGGCCAATGGCGAGTTTGAGCCCCGGATAGAGCTCCGAAAGGGCGTGCGCCAGGAGGTGGGACGCGGTGTGCCGGAACACCGCCCGCGCCTCGGCGTCGGCGTAGGGCAGGAACGCGACGCTCTCGCCGTCCGCCGCCGGCGCCGTAAGGTCCACGAGGGTTTCGCCGCGGCGGGCGACGAGGGCGTCCTCCACCTCGGCGGCCCGGGCGACGTCAAGTAGGGTGGCGCCCGCCGGGACGCGGACCCGCCCTTTTCCATCTACCTGGATTTCTAATTCGGCCATAGCACTATCCTTTTAGTAATTTAGTTAATATTATCAAAAATGCGAGCCGGCCGTCAACGGTAAAACGGGGGAAGCACGGTTCCGCGGGTGCCGGCCGCGCCCGGGTCGGCCGCGATAATGAATTGACACGGCGGCGGCGCGCCATTATAATGGCCCGCGTGGACAAACGAGCGGCCCCCAAGCGAAGAAGGGCGCGGGCGCGAGGCCTGGCGCTCAAACGCGCCTTCGACGCGGTATTCGCCGTCGCGGCACTCGCCGCGTTGTCGCCCCTGTTCGGGCTCGTCGCGCTGGCCATCAAGCTTACCAGCGCGGGCCCCGTCTTCTTCCGCCAGGAGCGGACGGGCCTCGGCGGCCGCCCTTTTTTTATTTACAAGTTCCGGACGATGGTCAAGGACGCGCCGGCCCTGGGTCCCGCCATCACCGGCGCCGGCGACCCCCGCGTTACGGCGGTAGGCCGCGTCCTGCGGGCTACCAAGCTGGATGAGCTGCCCAACCTCGTCAACGTCGTCCGCGGCGAGATGAGCATCGTCGGGCCGCGCCCCGACCTTCCCCTGTTCATGATGGGGCTTTCGCCCGAGCAGCGCGAAATCCTGACCTTTCGGCCGGGGCTGACGGGCCCCACGCAGATTCGCTATATCGCCGAAGAGGAGATGCTCTCGCCCGTAAACATCGACGAGAACTACGCCGAGAACGTCCTCCGCGATAAAATCGCCTCCGACCGCGCCTACGTCCAAAGCTGGTCCTTCGGCCGCGACCTCGTGCTCATCCTGTATACCGCCGTAGCCCTGGCCTTCAAGACGCTGGGCAAAGCCACGCGCGTTTTGGCCCACCGCCGGCCCGCCGCCGCCCACCCTCTCCCCCCGCCCCGATAAAAAAAGGCCCCGCCGGGCCCTGGAACGAAACGCGCACGACGGCGTCAGCTTCCGCCCGGGAGCCGCCGCCAATAGCGCGCGGCCGTGGCCGTCGTTTCCGTGCGCCGCCAGGGAAGACGCGCCAGGAGAAACGCCGCGGCCGCCGCGGCCCAACCCAGGAACGAACGCCGCGTCAGCTTCGGATTAACGGCCATCGTCGCCCGCCTCCACGGCCGCCGGCCGGCTCCGCCGCACGGGGAGCGTGAAGTAGAACGTGGAGCCGACGCCGGGGCGGGAGGTGAAGCCGATTTCGCCGCCGTGCATCTCCACGATGTTGCGCGCGATGGTGAGCCCTAACCCCGTGCCCACTATACCCTTGCGCCGGACGTCGGCGTTGCGGTAAAACTGCTGGAAGACCCTGTCGTGGTCCTCGGGGGGGATGCCGACGCCGGTGTCGGATACGGTCACGCGGGCGAAGGCCCCGTCGGAAGTGAGGGTGACGGTCACCTCGCCGCCCTCGTGGTTATACTTGATGCCGTTGGATACGAGGTTGGCCAGGACCCGGCGCACCTTCTCCGGGTCGCACTCCGCGCGCACCAGCTTGCTCCCCGCCGGCGGGTTTATCTTCACGCGGTAGATGCGGGCCCGCGGCTGAAACTCGGCCACGACCTCTTCCGCCAGCGCGACGAGGTCCGTGGGCTCGAAGGCCAACGTCACCTCGCGCCCCTCCAGGGCCATGAGCTCCAACATCTCGTCCAACATCTGGTTCAGGCGCGCCTGGCTCACGTCCACGATGCCGAAAAACTCGCGCTCCTTGGCCGTAAGACGGTCGGCCAGCGAATCCCGGAGTATCTCCAGCGCCCCCGCCATGGCGGTAAGGGGGTTGCGGAACTCGTGGACGACGCTCAACAAAAAGTCGCTGCGCTGGCGCTGCTGTTCGCGCAACTCCTCGTTGTCGGCGCGGCAGGCCGCGAGCTCGGAGACGCAGGGGTTGTCAGCTTCGGGTTGGTTCATGGGTAAAGACGCCGGTCGGGCGTTAACCACCATTATACCAGAAAAAAGGGGCCGCGGCAAACGCCGCGGCCCCTTCGGGCCTATGGCGACTTCTTGGGGCCGAACTTGTTGGCCCAATCCACGCGGGCCGTCGCGAACATCAAGACCGCCAGCGTCAGGATGGACCCGACCGTGATTATCAGGCCCGTGTACCCCTGGAAGAAGAAGGCGTAGGAGAACAGGATGAGGAAGGCGAGCTGGGGCAGCGTGCCGTAGGTGAGGGCGTATTTGGCGCCGCGGGCCAACGCGACGTAGATGAAGACCAGCACGCACGAGACCAGGCCGGCGATGGCGAAGGTGATGTGGGCGTCGGTGTGGTCGGCGAGGTAGGCGTAGAGGAGGTGGAAGGCGAAGAACGCGGCCCCCAGGAAGAAGTAGTTCATGGGGTGGAGCGGCTTTATCGCGTCCGCCTTCACCGCCGAGATGATGAACAGGACCGTGAAGAAGAAGAGGAGCGAGACCGGCGCGAAGAACGACATCCGGCTCGCGATGGGGCCCGGGTTCAGCTTTTTGGGCATCTCCACGCCGACGGCGTAGCCCGTCAGGAGGTCGGTGTATTTCCAGGTCAGCTGCCAGCCGGCGCCCGTCTTGGCCTTCGCCGTCGGGGAGATGCAGCCGGTGGGGAAGTCGATGGTCCGGAAGTCGGTGTCCGCGACGAGGGAGAAGTTGCGGACGCGGGCCACGCCGTCGCCGAAGGCGTAGACCCAGCGGTCCAGCCCCGGCGACTTGTAGCCGATGACCACGTCGGCGGCCTCGCCCGGCGCGAGCGTCACCGCGGTCGTGATGCCCTGCGAGATGACGCCCGGGAACTTGATTTCCTGGCCGTTCACGCGGAAGACGAAGTTGTCGTATAGCGCGTTGGTGGCGGGGAAGCTGTAGGCGATGTTGTAGTTGTGGGGCTGGTCGGTGTCGTTGACTATCCGGTAATGGGCGCGGAAGTCCACGACGTAGGTGCTGAACCACAACAGCCCCTTGCGGCGGTAGTCCAGCTTGAGCTTGGCGGCGACGTCGGTGTTCGTGGGCTCGACGTAGACGTACTCCTCCACCAGCTTCTTCTTGGCCTTGCCCTCGGCCGGCGTAACGTCGCGGGGGGCGGGGGCGCCGGCGTTCGGGGCGCCTTCCGCGACCGGCGTCTCGGTTTCCTTGGCTTCCGGCTGCACCAGGACTTCGCGGGTAACGGCGTAGGAGAATACGGGCGCCCGCTGCCGGTGCTCGGTTCCCCACAGGTTGCCCACGGCGTCCGCGGTCGCGTTCTTAGCGTCGTTGGTCCTCTTCATGACCGTGCCGCCCAGAATGGCCCAGGCCAGCGCGGTGCAGATGAAGATGAATATTATCGCTAAGGTCCGTAAGGCGGTCATGATTTAACCTCTTCCGTTGCGGTTATCGGTTACGGTTGGTTCTGCGAGACCTGGGGGCGTGGGCGTCTCCTTTCCCAGAGCCGTCGGCCGAAGGCGAAGGCCGTCCAGATAACCATCAACCCCGCGACGCCGGCCACGCCCACGCCGAACCAATCGCCGTGGCGCGTGTAGAAGGTGAGGTAACGCCGGGGGTAGACGTCGTCCGTTAGTTGATTGCGGATATATATTTTGGATTTGCGCACGATGCGGCCGTTGGGGTCGATAAAGCAGGTCGCGCCGGTGTTGGCGGCCCGGACGAGCCAGGTCCGGTTTTCCACGGCGCGGAACGCCGCGATGGCCAGCGTCTGGTAGGGCTCATTGGTCTGGCCGAACCATCCCTCGTTGGTTATGTTTACGAGGAAGTCGGCGCCGCCCCGGGCGTAGGTCCGGGAGATGTCGGCAAAGATGACCTCGTAGCAGATGAAGCACCCCAACTTATACCCCGGGCCGCGGATGGGCGTGAAGCCCGGGCCGGGGGTGAAGTCGCCGGAGTCGGCGAAGAGGGTTTGGGTGAGCGCCGGGATGTCGCTGTCCCAGGGGATGTGCTCGCCGAACGGGACCAGGCGGACCTTGGCGAAGTGGCCGCGGACCCGCCCCTGGGGCGACAGGAGGTAGGCCGCGTTATACCTATGGTATTTGTGGCCCCGCACCGGCCGCGTCCGCGCCTTCCGCTCCACCGTGCCCGTCAGGATGTCGGCGCCGGTCTCGCGCGCCAGGTCGTACAGCAGCCGCTGGTCGAAGTCGCTCTCCAGCAGGTAGAAGGGGGTGGCGGTCTCCGGCCAGATGATGAGCCGGGCGCCCTCGCGCTTGCCCAGGAAGCTGAGGTCGGCCAGGATGTTCATGGTCTCGTCGCGGTAGGCCGGGTCCCACTTCATGTCCTGGTCGATGTTGGGTTGGAGGACGGCGACGCGGATGGGTTGGCCCTCGTCGGGCGCGACCCGCGCCAGCGCGCCGTAGAGGCACAACAGGCCCAGGATGGCCGCCGCGGCGCCGCCGGCCCGGAGCCAGGTCGCGACGTGCCGGTAGTCTTTGAGGATGTAATACGCCAGCACGTTGACCGCGACGACGGCGAGAGAGACGGGCCATACGCCCGCAATATCCGCGATCTGGATGAGGAGGTTCCACTTGTACTGGGTGTGGGCCACAATGGCCCAGGGGAAGGCGAGGTAGCCGACGGTCCGGAGCCACTCCATCCCCACCCAGAGCGCCGGCGCCGCCGCCGCCGCCGGCAGCCGGCCGAAGCGCCGCGCCGCGACGTAGAGGAAGAGGAATAGCGCGGTAAACAGCCCCTGGTAGATGACGACCAGGATGAAGCCGGGGGTGGTGGCCGGCGAGAGCCAATACAGGAGGAACGCGGCCCAGAAGGCGCCGAAGACGAACCCCAGCCACCCGCCTTGCCGCGCGTTCAGGCCTTCGCTCGCCACGAGCAGCGGGATGAGGGCGACGAACGCCAGCGGCTCGAGGTCGAAGCGCGGGAACGCCAGCGTGAGAAGGACGGCGCTGAAGAACGCGAGCAGGTAATCGCGGGTGACGAGCTTGCGGGGGGAGGGGTCCAAGGCGGCGAGGGCTTCCGTGGGTATATTTATACCATAAAACGCGCGTCAGCGGCCCGAAAAAATCGCGCCTCGCGCGCGGCCGACCGCGGCCGCCCGATTCCCCTTGACACCGCGCCGCCGTTATCGTATAAACGACGCCACGGCGCTATCGTCTAGTGGTCAGGACGGGTGGTTCTCAGCCATCAAACCGGGGTTCGACTCCCCGTAGCGCTAATCCGCCCCCCGCCGGGGGCTTTTATTTTTGCCGCGCCGACCGCGGCCTCGGGTCGTTTAAATTACTGGCGCTGGAGGGAATTTAACCCTTCTCGCGGGCCGGCGGCGTGTGTTATACTCCCCGACAATCGGTGGAAAGCGGTTTTGCCCCGCGGAGACGAAGCGACGATGGTACCAAAGACCGAGAGGACAGAATCCGCCGCGCCGGCGATAGGCCGCGGTGGTAAGGCGTTTGTCGTCTTCTGGGCGGCGTCGATATTGGCGGCGTACGCCGCGGCCGGCTATTTTCTGGCCGCCGCGCTGCACGAGAGCAAAGTCGAATCGGCCGCCCGTCACGTGGAGCGGGTCGACGAGGCCGTGCCCGACGCCGATGGCCGCGCGCCGCAGGCCCCGCCCCCGCCGGGAACTGGCGCCGCCGCCCCCACGACCGTCCGCGTGGGCGTATATATCGACCGTATCTCCGCTTATTCCGTCCGCGAAAGCTATTGGAAAGCGGAGTTTTTCATCTGGTTCCGGTGGCGCGGGGAGGTCGTCAACCCGGGCGCGACGTTCCAGATTATTGACGGCGACTTGAAGTCTTGCGAAATAATCGAAGACGACGTCGTGAACGGCGAGCACTACCAGCTCTACCTCTGCACCGCCCGCATCACAAAGTTTTTCGAAGTCACGCGCTTCCCCCGCGACGACCACGTCCTGACCGTCGAGGTCGAGGATGCGGAGTGGGACGCGAATCACCTCCGCTACGTCGCCGACGCCGCCGACTCGCGCCTGAGCGCGCGGGTCCGCTTGCCGGGGTACCGCGTCTACCGCTCCGGCCCGGCGGTCAAAACCCACGTCTACCCGTCGGCCTACGGCGACCCGCGCCTCGTGGCCGGGACCGCCACCACCTACTCGCGGTTCGTATACGGCGTGTGGGTCACGCGCCTCGGGTGGGGCTATTTCTATAAAATCTTCCTGGGCCTTTTCGTCGCGGTGGCGGTGTCGCTGGTCGCATTCTATGTGCGCCCGACCGACGGCCCGCGCTTCGCCCTCGGCATCGGCGCCCTCTTCGCCGCCGTCGCCAATAACTACATCTCGAACGCCATTCTCCCCGACATGGGGACCCTGACCCTTACCGACATGATTAACAGCCTCGGCATCGTCACCATCTTCTTGACCCTCCTGCAGTCGACGATCTCGCTTTATTTCTACGACCACCGCGGCAAGCGGGAGCTGTCGCGCCTGTTCGACCGCGTCTCGTTCGCGGCCTGCGTCGTCGGATACGTGGCCTGCAACGTCGCCCTCCCGCTGGCGGCTTCGCTCTAATACTACCCCCGGACGCGAAAACCGGAAAGCCCGACCGCGCGCCGGGCGGGGTTTTGATATAATGAACGCCATGCCCAGGAAGGCCGGCGTCAAGGATTGGCTCGTGCGCCACGAGTGGCCCCTCGCCCTCGCGGCGCTCACCGTTGTCGTCCGCGTCCTCTACCTCGTCACCGTCGCCCGCCAGCCGTTCTTCTACAACCTCCGCCAGCTTCCCGACCCCTTTTTATTCAACAACTGGGCGCAGGAGATAATCTCCCGGGGGGACTGGGCGGGGGGCAAGGACGTCTACTTCATCGGGCCGCTCTACGCCTACTTCCTCGCGTTCATCTACGCGGTGATAGGCCCGCGGCTCACGGTGGTGCGGATGGTGCAGGTCGCGATGGAGGCGGGGACGGCCCTCTTCCTCTACGGCCTCGGGCGGCGGACGGTGGGGGAGAAGCCGGCGCGGGTGGGGACGCTGTTATGGGCGCTGTATCTGCCGGCGGTTTTCCAGAGCTCGTTCATCCTGCCCGTGGCGCTGGACCTGTTTTTGGTGGTGGGAGGGTTATACCTGCTGGCGCGGGGGCCGGGGCGCAGGATATGGAACTGGCTCGGCGGCGGGTTGATGCTGGGACTGGCGGCGCTGGACCGGACGAACATGTTGGCGTTCGCGGCGGCGGCGGTGCCGGTATTCCTCATCTACCGTAAGGCGGCGGGGTGGCGGCGGCTGTTGGCGTTCGGGCTGGCGTTCGGCGCGGTGGTGGGGTTGGCGACGGTGCGTAACGGCCTGGTGGCGGGGGACTGGGTGGTGGTCTCGTCGCAGGGCGGGCTGAACTTCTACCTTGGGAACTCGGAGAACGCCAGAGGTATATACTGGGACGTCGGCGTCGCGGGCAAGGCGAAACCCGAATACCTCAACCGGGACGTCGCACGGGAGCTGGCGGAACGGGCGACCGGCAAGGAGCTGAAGCCGTCGCAGGTGTCGGCGTGGTGGTTCGGCGAGGGCTTCAAGTGGCTCCGGGCCCACCCCGGCCGGGCGGCCCGCCTCTACTGGGACAAGTTCCACCTTCTCACCAACGACTACGAAGTCCCTTTAAATATGGACTTCTACTTCATGAAGTTCATCACGCCGTTCCACCTCGTGCCGCTGCCGTATTTCGGCTTCGTCTTCGCGTTCGGCGCGGTGGGGCTGTTCCTGGGGTGGCGGGGCTCGTCGTTCGGGCGGACGCTGGCCGTGGTGTTCCTGGCGAGCTACGGGGCGTCGGTGATGGCGTTCTTCATCTCGGACCGCTACCGCATCCTGCTCGCGCCGCCGCTGATGCTGTTCGCGGGGGCGGCGCTGGTGAAGATATACGGCCTGTGGCGGGGCTGGCGGTGGAAGGCGGCGGCGGCGCTCACGGCGGCCGCGGTGGCGGCGGGGGCGTTCGCCATCTGGCCGCCGCGGGGTATCGCCCGGGACGCGGGCTTCGCGCAGAGTTTCAGCCGCTACGGCAAGATGTACTACGACGACGGCGACTACGCGGCGGCGGCTCATTATTTCAACCGGTCGCTCCGACTCGCGCCCGCGAACGCCGAGACGTATATCCTTTTAGGCGGCGCGCTGGGGAAGCAGGGCCGGCCGGAGGCGTCCTTCGCGGCCTACGCCGCCGCGGCCACGGCCGACCCGGCCAACGCGGACGCGAACTACAATTACGGCCTCGCGTTGGACCGCGAGAAGCGGTGGCGCGAGGCGGTCCCGTACCTCGAGCGCGCGGCCCGGCTGGCGCCCGACAACCCGCTCCCGTGGCGGGAGCTGGGCGAAACCAGCGTCCGGGCCGGGGACTACGTCCGCGCGAAGGACGCGTTCGCGCGAGCCGCGCGGCTAACGCCGGCCGACGTCGGCCTCCAGCTGCGCCTCGCCCAGCTCGCGATGGAACTGGGCGACGAGGGCGAGGCGGTGGCGTATGCGCGGCGTGCGGCGGCCGCGGACGCCGCGCTAGCCGGGCCCAACTTCATCCTAGGCTTTTGCAGCTTCGGGCGCGGCGACTACGCCGCGGCCGTCGTTTACCTGGAACGCGAGGTGCGCGCCGACCCGACTTCCGTCCGGGCTTTCGGCCCCCTAGCCGCGGCCTACGGCCGGCTGGGCGAGCGGGGCCGGGCGCGCGACGCGTACGAGCGGTGTCTCGCGCTGGGCGGGCCGCCCGACGCCGAGGTCGAGCGCGCCCTCGGCCCGCCCTAGCCGGGGCGCGCCCGCCGCCGACAAAACGGCCCCGGCCGGCGGGGCTTTTGATATAATGAACGCCATGCTCAAGAAAGCCGCCGTCAGGGATTGGCTCGCGCGCCACGAGTGGCCCATCGCCCTCGCGGCGCTCACCGTCGTCGTCCGCGTCCTCTACCTCGTCTCCGTTTCCCGCGACCCCTTCTTCGGCTACCTCCGCCACATCCCGGATTCGTTCTACTTCAACAACTGGGCGCAGGAGATAATCTCGCGCGGGGATTGGGCGGGGGGCAAGGGCGTCTACTTCATCGGGCCGCTCTACGCCTACTTCCTGGCGTTCATCTACGAGGTGCTGGGGCCGCGGCTGACGGTGGTGCGGATGCTGCAGGTCGCGATGGAGGCGGGGACGGCCCTCTTCCTCTACGGCCTCGGGCGGCGGACGGTGGGGGAGAAGCCGGCGCGGGTGGGGACGCTGTTGTGGGCGCTGTATCTGCCGGCGGTGTTCCAGAGCTCGTTCATCCTGCCGGTGGCGCTGGACCTTTTGCTGGTAGTGGGAGGATTGTGCTTGTTGGCGCGGGGGCCGGGGCGCAGGATATGGAACTGGCTCGGCGGCGGGTTGATGTTGGGGCTGGCGGCGCTGGACCGGACGAACATGCTGGTGTTCGCGGCGGCGGCGGTGCCGGTTTTCCTTATCTACCGCAAGGCGGCGGGGTGGCGGCGGCTGTTGGCGTTCGGGCTGGCGTTCGGGGCGGTGGTGGGGCTGGCGACGCTGCGGAACGGCCTGGTGGCGGGGGACTGGGTGGTGGTCTCGTCGCAGGGCGGCGTGAACTTCTACCTCGGGAATTCGGAGAAGGCGAAGGGCGTATACTGGAACCTGGGGGAGATAGGCCAGGGGCGGCCGGAAGAGCTGAACCGCGACCTGGCGACGAAGCTCGCGGAGGCGGGGACGGGAAAGGAGCTCAAGCCGTCGCAGGTGTCGGCGTGGTGGTTCGGCGAGGGCTTCAAGTGGCTGCGGGCCCACCCCGGCCGGGCCGCCCGGCTCTACTGGGACAAGCTCCGCCTTCTCACCAACGACTACGAGGTGGCGCTGAACGTGGACTTCTACTTCATGAAGTTCATCACGCCGTTCCACCTCGTGCCGCTGCCGTATTTCGGCTTCGTCTTCGCCTTCGGCGCGGTGGGGCTGTTCCTGGGGTGGCGGGGCTCGTCGTTCGGGCGGACGCTGGCCGTGGTGTTCCTGGCGAGCTACGGGGCGTCGGTGATGGCGTTCTTCATCTCGGACCGCTACCGCATCCTGCTCGCGCCGCCGCTGATGCTGTTCGCGGGGGCGGCGCTGGTGAAGATATACGGCCTGTGGCGGGGGTGGCGGTGGAAGGCGGCGGCGGCGCTCACGGCGGCGGCGGTGGCCGCGGGGGCGTTCGCCATCTGGCCGGTTTTGGAAATCAAGCGCGACGGCGCCTTCGGCCAGAGCTTCTACCGCTACGGCAAGTTCTACTTTGACGAGGGCGACTACGAGCGCAGCATCTCCTACTTCCACAAGGCCATGATGCTCTCGCCCGAAATCCCCGAGACCTACATCCTCCTGGGCGTGGCCTACGACAAGATGGGCCAGCGCGACACGGCGCTCGAGACCTTCCGGCTGGGCGTGATGGTGGCGCCGGACCGGGCCGCGAACAACTACAACTACGGCGTCGCCCTCGCCCGCGCCGGCTACCCGGCCGAGGCCGAGCCGTTCCTGGCGCGCGCCACGGCCCTCATGCCCGACTACCTGGAGGCGTGGTACCAGCTGGCCGAGGTCTACGTCGGCCTGCGCGACTACCCCCGCGCCGAGGCGGCGCTGGCGCGGGCGGCGGCGCTCGCGCCCGCGGACGCGGCGCTCAAGGTCCGGCTGGCCGCGCTCGACATGGACATGGGGAAGGACAAGGAGGGGGTGGAGTGGGCCCTCGCGGCGCTGGAGGCCGACCCGCGCCAGCCGGGCGCCAACTTCATCCTCGGCCTGTGGTATTACCAGCGCGGCGACTTCGCGCCGGCGCTGGGGTATTTCCAGCGGGAGGCGGCGAACGACCAGGCGACGCCGCGGACCTTCGGCTTCCTCGCGGCCACGCACCTCCGGCTGGGCGACCGGGACCGCGCCCGCGCCGAATACCGGCGCTACCTCGACCTCGGCGGCCAGCGCGACCCCAAGTTCGAAAAGGAAGCCGGCGTTATTGTAGTTGATTGAGTGGGTGCGAGGAACGACGAAGCCGCGGCTCAGCCGCGGCTTTTTTGCAGCGCCGCCGCGAAGGCGACACGCAGGCGCTCGCGGGTCTCGGTCGGGTCCTCGATGAGGATTTTGGCGCCGGAGAGGATGTCCACGACGCCGAGCTCGCGGCGGTAGCGCGGGACGACGTGGAGGTGGAGGTGGGCGATGGAGGCGCCGGCGGCCTCGCCCAGGTTGTAGCCGACGTTGAAGCCGGCGGGCCCGTAGGCCGCGGCCAGGACGTCCAGCGTCAGGTCCTGGAGGCGCCAAAGGGTCGCGGCCTCGTCGGCCGTGAGCTCCCGCGGGTCCTCCACGTGGCGGGCGGGGAAGACCATCACGTGGCCGGGGTTGTAGGGGTAGAGGTTGAGGGAGACGAGGAAGCCGGCGTCGCGCGCCACCTCCAGGTTCACGACGCCTTGGTCGCCCGCGGCCACGGCGCACAGGATGCAGCGGCTCGAGCCGCCGGGGCCCTTCGCCCGGGCGGCGACGTAGCCGCCCTTGTGGGGCGTGAAGAGGTTGGCGCGGCGGACCACGGCGCTACTGCTTGAAGCCGGGCGGCGTCTCGGGCGCGAAGCGCTGCGGAATCTTTATCTCGCCGAACTGCTGCTCGTAGCGCCGGACCTGCTCCATAAGGTTGTGGAGGAGGTGCTTGGCGTTGATGGGCGAGAGGATGACGCGGCTCTTCACCTTGACGTTGTTCTTGCCCGGGACGACGCGGCCGAAGTCCAGGACGAACTCCGCGGGCGAGAAGACGACCGAGACGACGTTGGCGTAGACGCCGTCGGCGACGTCGTCCGGGATTTCGGTCTGCATGATGGCCTCGTGCAGGACGCCGTGCTTCTTGTTCTCTTCCGCCATACGTTTATCCTCCGGTTGGCGTCGGGGGGAGCGGGGTGGTGTATCCCGGCGGCGCTACGCCGGGTAGGGGATATCCACGATATCCGTCGCGATAAAGGGGCGGTCGCCGCCCGGCGCGCGGTGCAGAACCAAATAGGGGCAGGCGGGGTCCCAGTAGAAATAACCGTCCCCCAGAATTATCTTACTGTCGTCTTTCTGGTATTGGCCGAACTCGAAGAAGACGAAGCCGGCGCTCGGCCAAACCGGATACGGGTATTGCGCTTCCCAATCATAGATGTGGCCGCCGCGGCAGCTGCAGGCCCGGCGGAAGTTGCTTCCGGGGGGACATTCGGTCTCATGCGGTTTGGGGAGTTCCGGTTTTTCGTGAGGGTCGGGCGTGAACGGCTCGCCGCTGTCGTTCAATCGGACATAGTGGCCGACGAAGCCGAAGTTGCGGACGGCCGGTTCCTCCACCGGCGATATCCAATTGTAGCAGTAAATGACGTCGCCCCGGACCTTCCCCTCGTAAACGCCGGCGGGCTGGACGAGTTTGTAGGCGTAACGCTCCGCGACGTAACTATTGCCCTGGGGCCAGTTGGGTATTTTCGGCGGCGGGCCGCTCGCGTCCACCCGTATCTTGCACCAGTCGGCGTATTCGAAAAGGCCGCCGGAGCCCGTGCCGATGTCCACGGCTTCGAAAATGTAAAAGCCGTGGTACGGATATTGTTCAGATCCCGTTGTCGTTTCGGCGACCTTTGACCACCCGCCCGGCGTCATGCGGTAGAGTTCGACTATCGCCCCGTCAAGGACCGGCGGCGCGGCTTCGTCGCCGTTGTAAGGGTGCAACGAATAATGGACCCTGCCGCCGATATCGGCGGTATCGACCATCTTTTATCCTCCTGTTGTTTTTACGTTGCGACTAGCGGAACCGCGCCTTTATCCTACCCCAGGACGCGGGCGTGGCGCCGGCGTAAGTGCTAAAGTACTGGACCAGGAAGTTGTACGTGTCGGCGACGTATAATAAGTTACCGGCGGCATTGAAGTCAACGTCGAACGGGTACCCAAAACCGCCGGAGCCCGACCCGGGGCCCCCCAACTTCCCGAGGAACGAGCCGGCGGGCGTGAAATATTGGACGCGGTTATTCCCCATGTCAACTACGTAAACACGGCTTCCGTCGGGCGAGACGGCGACGCCGTGGGGTTCCTGAAAGAGGCCATCGCCGGTCCCGAACGCCCCCCACTTCCCGAGGAACGAGCCCGTAGGCGTGAAATACTGAACGCGGTTGTTATTCAAGTCGGTTACATATATGAATCCCGTTGTAGGGGAAACGGCTACGCCGTAAGGGTAATCGAACTCGCCGTTACCAGAGCCTTCCGACCCCCATTTCCCGAGGAAAGAACCGGCTGCCGTGAAATACTGAACCCTCCTATTCCCGCGGTCCGCTACGTATATATGACCGCTGGTCGGTGCGGCAGCTACGCCATACGGGGCGATGAATTGGCCGTCGCCTGAGCCGTTGCTTCCCCATTTACCTAAAAACGAACCGCCGGGCGTAAAAAATTGTACCCGATGGTTCCCGGTATCTCCTATATAGACGTAACCCATAAGAGAACCGTATATTACGTCGTTAGGAGATTGTAATTGTCCGTCGCCCGTACCCGTAGCTCCCCATTGCCCTAAATACACACCGTCCCATGTGAAATATTTTACTCGGTTGACAAGACTATCCACGGCGTATACCGTGCTAGTAGGTCCATTTATCGCTATCCCCGTGGGCATATAGAATTGGTTATTACCGCCACCCCAACCGCCCCACTGGCCCTCGTAGTGCCAGGTCGCGAGGGCGAGGGCGGGCAATAATAATAGGATTAGGGATTTCTTCATGTGGTTTTCGCCGGTCCCTCCGCTTCCGCCCCGTTTCTGTTAACGCCGTTCATCGCTCCTCCTCCTTTTTCCGATACCGTTTCGTTTACCGGAAAATCGCCTTTATCCTACCCCAGGACGCGGGCGTGGCGCCGGCGTAAGTGCTAAAGTACTGGACCAGGAAGTTGTACGTGTCGGCGACGTATAATAAGTTACCGGCGGCGTTGAAGTCAACGTCGAACGGGTACCCAAAACCGCCGGAGCCCGACCCGGGGCCCCCCAACTTCCCGAGGAACGAGCCGGCGGGCGTGAAGTATTGTAGGCGGTTGTTACCCATATCCACTACGTAAACGCGGCCGCCGTCGGGGGAGACGGCGACGCCGTGAGGTTCCTGGAAGAAGCCGTCGCCGGTCCCGAACGCCCCCCATTTCCCGAGGAACGAACCGGCGGCGGTGAAGTATTGGACGCGGTGATTCCCCGTATCGGCGACATAGACATAACCGGTCGGCGGTGAGACGGCCACCCCCCATGGATAGTTTGCGAATTCGCCGTCGCCGCTCCCTATAGTACCCCACTTTCCCAGATATGAACCGGTAGAGGTGAAATATTGCACGCGGTTGTTCCCGGCGTCGACGGCGTAAACGTTCCCGTTGCTATCCGCCGCCGTTATTCCGTAAACACCTTGGAATTGGCCGTCCGCCGTGCCGTTCGTCCCCCACTTCCCCAGGAACGGACCGTTTAAATAAAAATACTGGACCCGCGAATTGGTATTATCCGCTACGTAGACGTAACCGGCAGCCGTAACGTCTATCCCTTCCGGCGTCTGGAACTGGCCGTCGCCCGTCCCCGTCGTTCCCCAGCGGCCGAGGTACGAGCCGCTCGCGGTGTAGTACTTCACGAAGTTGCCCAGCGCGTCGGTAACGTAGATGTTACCCGACGCCGGGTCCACCGCGATACCCTCGGGCAAATAGAACGTTCCCCAACCGCCCCACTGGCCCTCGTAGTGCCAGGTCGCGAGGGCGAGGGCGGGTAATAGCAAGGCGAGTACGGCGAGCGCCTTCATTCGTCGTTGCCCCCTTCGGTTGTCGGTTCGTTCGTCCGGGCGCCGCCGGCGTCAGGCGGCGGGTACGAGCGTCTTCGCGACCTCGAAGGCGAGGTCCTCGCCGTCGGGCGCCACGGCGATGAGGACGCGGTCGCCGGCCTTGACCTCCTGCTTCAACAGTTTCTCCACCAGCGGGTCCTCCACGTACTTCTGGAGGGTGCGGCGGAGCGGCCGCGCGCCGAAGGTGGGGTCGTAGCCCTTCTCCATGATGAAGGCCTCGGCCGCGTCCGCGAACGTGAGCTCCAGCATGTGCTCCTCCAGCCGCCCCTTGAGCTCCGTAATCATCAGGCTGACGATGGCGCGGAGGTGGTCCTTGGACAGCGGGTGGAAGACGATGACCTCGTCCACGCGGTTGAGGAACTCGGGGTTGAAGAGCTTGCGGACCTCCCCCATGACCATCTTCTTTATCTCCTCGTAGGAGGCCTCGCCGGGCGCGGCGCCGAAGCCGATGCCGCCGCCGTCCTTTATCTGGCGGGCGCCGATGTTGGAGGTCATGATGATGACGGTGTTGCGGAAGTTCACCGTCCGGCCGATGTTGTCGGTGAGGCGGCCGTCCTCCAGCACCTGCAAGAGGATGTTGAAGACGTCGGGGTGGGCCTTCTCGATTTCGTCCAGGAGGACCACGGAGTAGGGCTTGCGGCGGACGCGCTCGGTTATCTGGCCGCCCTCCTCGTAGCCCACGTAGCCCGGCGGCGCCCCCACCAGCCGCGAGACCGAGTGCTTCTCCATGTATTCCGACATGTCCACGCGGACGATGGCCTCCTCGTTCTCGAACAGGAACTGGGCCAGCGCCTTCGCGAGCTCGGTCTTGCCCACGCCCGTGGGGCCGAGGAAGATGAAGGAGCCGATGGGGCGGCGGGCGTCCTTGACGCCGGTGCGGCTGCGGCGGATGGCGCGGGTCACGGCGCCGATGGCCTCGTCCTGGCCGATGACGCGCTTGTGGAGCTCGTCCTCCATCTTGAGGAGCTTCTCCCACTCCTCCTGCTCCAGCCGGTCCACGGGGATGCCGGTGGTCTTGGAGACGATGTAGGCCACGTCGTCGGCGGTGAGGGTGTACTCCTCCCGCTCCGTGAGGACGCGCCACCGCTCCTTGGCCTCGTCCACCTTGAGGCGAAACTCGCGCTCGCGGTCGCGGTAGCGGGCCGCGGCGTCGAACTCCTGGCGCTCGATGGCCGCCTCCTTCTCCAGCCGCATCTCGGTGGCCTTGCCCTCCAGCTCCCGGATGTCGGGGGGGAGGGTGGAGTGGCGCAGGCGGACCATGGCGCACCCCTCGTCGATGACGTCTATGGCCTTGTCGGGGAGGTAGCGGTCGGAGATGTAGCGGTCGGCGAGGCGGGCCGCGGCCACCACGGCCTCGTCCGTTATCTTCACCTTGTGGTGGTTCTGGTAGCGGTCGCGGAGGCCCTCGATTATCTCGACGGTCTCCTCCACCGACGGCGCGTCCACCATGATGGTCTGGAAGCGGCGCTCCAGCGCGCCGTCCTTCTCCACGTGCTTGCGGTATTCGGAGAGGGTGGTGGCGCCGATGCACTGCAGCTCGCCGCGGGCCAGCGCCGGCTTCAGCATGTTGGAGGCGTCTATGGCCCCCTCGGCCGCGCCCGCCCCCACGATGGTGTGCAGCTCGTCGATGAAGATTATCGCGTCCTCGCTCTTGCGGATTTCCTCCACGATCATGCGGAGGCGCTCCTCGAACTGGCCGCGGTACTTGGTGCCCGCCACCACGGCCGCGAGGTCCAGCGTCAAGAGCCGCTTGCCGCTCAGGCCCTCCGGGACGTTGTTGTCCACGATGCGCTGGGCCAGCCCCTCCACGATGGCGGTCTTGCCCACGCCCGGCTCGCCGATGAGGACGGGGTTGTTCTTCTTGCGGCGGGAGAGGATCTGGATGACGCGCTCGATCTCGTCGTCGCGGCCTATGACCGGGTCCAGCTCGCCGTCGCGGGCCAGCTGCGTGAGGTCGCGGCCGAACTCGTCCAGCACCGGCGTCTTGGTCTTGCCCTTGCGCTGGCGGCTCAGCTTCTCGGCGCCGATGCTGGCCAGGACCTCCGCGCGCAGGTCGTCGACGTCCACGTTGAGGTGGCTGAGGACCTTGACGGCGACGCACTCCGGCTCCTTCAGGATGCCCAGGAGCAGGTGCTCGGTCCCGACGTAGTTGTGGCTCAGGAGGCCCGACTCCTCCACGGCGTAGCCGATTACGGCCTTGGCCCGGGCCGTGAAGGGGATGTCGCCCAGCGTCCGCATGCCGCCGCCGGGCGGGACGAGCCGCTCCACCTGGCGCCGGACCATCTCCAGCGAGAGGCCGAACTTGCGAAGGACCGCGGGGGCGGTCCCCTCGCCCTCGCGGATGAGGCCCAGGAGGACGTGTTCGGTGCCGACCGCGTCGTGGTGGAGGCGGGTGGCCTCCTCGCGGGCCATAAGGATGACCTTGCGCGCGCGCGCCGTGAATTTATCCAGCATTTGCCTATCGCCTTCCTTAATTATTAGCTTTTTGGCCCACTATTATATCACCCGGCGTCGCCGGCGACAAGGGTAAAGCCGGCCGCCGGCCGGCGAAAAAAAGAGCCGCCCCGCGAAGGGGGCGGCGGGCCGGCGCGCGGCGTCGCCTTACGCCCGCGCGGCCTTGAGGACGCCGCCCTCCAGCGCGAGCGTCCGCGCGCACCGCTCGGCCAGCGCGCGGTTGTGCGTTACCACCACGAACGTCTGGCCCAGCTCGGCGTTCAGCGCGAAGAGCAGGTCGTGGAGACTCTCGGCCGTCCGCTCGTCCAGGTTGCCCGAAGGCTCGTCGGCCAGGACGACCGCCGGCTCCGGCGCGAGCGCCCGCGCCACCGCCACCCGCTGGCGCTCGCCGCCCGAGAGTTTGGCGGGCCGGTGGCTCTCCCGGCCGCCCACGCCCACCGCGGCCAGGTAGTGCCGGGCCCGGCGGACGGCCTCGGCCGCGGCCACGCCGCCGATGAGGAGCGGCATCATGACGTTCTCCAGCGCGTTGAACTCCGGCAGCAGGTGGTGGAACTGGAAGACGTAGCCCACCCGCCGGTTGCGGAAGCGCGCCCGGGCGCCGTCGGCCAGCGCGAAGATGTCCGTCTCCTCCACGCGGACGGTGCCCGACGTCGGCCGGTCGAGGCCGCCCAGGAGGTTGAGGAGGGTGGTCTTGCCCGCGCCCGATTCGCCCACCACCGCGAGCGTCTCACCCGCCGCCACCGCGAGCTCGAGCCCCACCAGGATGTGGAGGGTCTGGTCGCCGGACGCGTAGTCCTTGTGGAGGTCCCGGGCCAGGATGAGCTCACTCATACTGGATGGCCTCCACCGGCGTGAGCCGCGACGCCCGCCACGCGGGGTAGATGGTCGCCGCGATGCTGATACCCAGCGCCACCAGGCACACCACGGCGACGTCCCACGGCTGGACCAGGACCGGGACCGTCCGCATGGCGTAAACCTCGGCCGGGAGGCGGATGAACTGGTAGCGCTCCAGCACCCAGCACAGCGCCAGGCCGCCGGCGAGCCCCAGCGCCGTCCCCGCCACGCCGATGATGAACCCCTCCAGGACGAAGATGCGGACCACCGCGCCGTTCGTGGCCCCCATGGCCTTGAGGATGCCTATCTCCCGCGTCTTCTCGATGACGACCATGATGAGGGTGGAGAGGATGTTGAACGCCGCCACCAGGACGATGAGCGTGAGGATGACGAACATCGTCTTCTTCTCCAGCGCCATCATCGTCCACAGCTGCTCGTGGGTCACGGTCCAGTCGCGCGCGAAGTAGGGGAGCCCGACGGCCTCGTTTATCTCCCGGCCTATGGCCGGCGCCCGGTAGATGTCGTCCACCCGGACTTCCAGGCCGTTGACCTTGTCGGGGATGGCCAGGAAGTCCTGGGCGGCCTGGAGGTCGATGTAGGCCAGCGACGTGTCGAACTCGAACATGCCGACGTCGAAGATGCCGATGACGCGGAAGTTCTTCATCTTGGGCGGGACGGGCGCGATGGGGTTCCAGATGACCTGGGGCGAGATGAGGGTCACGGTGTCGTTGAGGTCCACGCCCAGGTTGCGCGCCAGCTCCGAGCCCAGCACGATGCCGTCCGGCGGCAGCACGATGCCCTCGGGCGTGGGAAGGGCCGCGCCCCGCGCCGCCGCGAAGTCCATCGTCCCCTCCACCACCTTGGACTCGATGGTGGACACCTTGCGGTTCGTGGCCGGGTCCACGCCGCGGACGGCGACGCCGATGGAGTCGTGCTTGGAGGAGAGGATGCCCTCCATGAAGACGAAGGGCGCGACGCCGGCGACGCCCGGGACCTTCTCCACCTTGGCCGCCACCGCCGGCCAGTCGCGGATGCCCTCCTTGCCGATGTGGAGGACCGAGATGTGGGCGGTGGTCCCCAGGATCTTGTCGCGGAGGTCGGTCTCGAAGCCGTTCATGACGGACATGACGACGATGAGCGCCGTCACGCCCACGGCGACGCCCAGGACGGAGATGACGGTGATGAAGGAGAGGAAGGTCTCCTTGCCCTTGGCGGTGAGGTAGCGCCGGGCGACGAAGAGCTCGAACGATTTTTTCATAAGCCGGCGGGGCCGCGCGGTAGGGCGGCGGCCTCAATCGCCGATTATATTCGTTTCCGGCCCCATATGCAAGCGAAATGGGCGCGTACGGCGGGGTCACGAGGAGGCGTAGGCCGGCGGGGGCGGGCGCGTGCGGCGGTTTCCCGGCGCGGCGTTATTCAACCTTGACTTGGCGCGCGGAGAGGGCTATTATTAGAATAGGTGGGCGTAGTGGCAGGGAATATTATGCTGACGTCGAAACAGATTAGGCCGGTCGCCGCGACCTCGGGCCGAGGGCGGAAGACCGGCTTTTGCTTTGGCCGATAGGGGGAAGCGCGATGAACAAGATAACGGGATACGTAGTTGCCATGCTGGTTTGCGCCGGCGCCGCGGCCGCCTCCGAGGAAATCGTCCAGAACGGCGGCTTCGAGACGGGGTCCTTGCCGCCGTGGACCGCGGATAACTTTAAGGTAGGGTCTGGAGGGTCGCCCGGGCCGCATTCAGGTGCCTACGCGGCCGGTATGGGTTATTACGGTTACATATATGAGCCGCTTACGGGTTACGTCCGACAAGATTTAGCCCGGACGTATAACCCCGGAGAAGTGCGCAGCGCCGTATTATGGTTGGCGCCGGACCCTCACATATGGAATTCGGGTTACGACGCGTACTACATACAATACGAATTCCGGCTCGGCGATAATGTCTACTCGGTCCCGCCGCCGTGGTGGGAACACCCCTGGCAGAAGATAGAATTTCCCATTAACCAGATACAATACCCGTTCAACTACATTTACGTTTGGGTTAAAGTAGGGATAATCGCCGAGCCGCCGCCTTATAATATGCAAGCCGGCCTGGACGACATCTCGGTCCAGATATCGCCTTCGGGCGTATCGCCGGCGTCGTTCGGCCGAATTAAGGCTTTGTTCCGGTAATATAGTAATCCTTTCTTGCGCGTGAGAAAAAAAGCCGCCCCCTCGGGGCGGCTTTTTTGATGGCCGTAACCGACCTCGGCGCGTTACTTAAACAACGCCTTTATCCTGCCGAGGGAGGCCGGCGCGACGGCCGGCTCGCCGCGGCGGAAGTACTCGACGCGGTTGTTGCCCTGGTCGACGACGTAGGCCGTCGTCCCCGTGGGCGACAGGCCGATGCCGTCGGGGTAGGAGAACTCGCCGTCTCCCGAGCCCAGTATCCCCCATTGGCCCAGGTAGCTGCCGGCGGGCGTGAAGTACTGCGCGCGGTGCCACGAGATGTCGGTCGCGTAAATCCAGCCGTCCGGGCCCACGGCGACGCCGGCGGGATAGATGAACTGGCCCCAGCCGAAGCCGTGGACGCCCCATTTGCCGAGGAAGCTGCCGGCGGCCGTGAAGTACTGTATCCGGTCGTTCACGCGGTCCACGACGTAGACGTTGCCGTCGGGCGCGACGGCCAGGGCCGAGGGCTGGTCGAACTGGGCGTCGCCGGGGCCGCCGGAGCCCCAGCCGCCGAGGCGGCTCCCCGCGGCCGTGAAATACTCTATCCGGTTGTTGCCGGTGTCGGCGACGTAGACGTTGCCGTTGGGCGCGACGGCGACGCCGGCCGGCTGGTGGAACTGGCCGTAGGCGTACCCGGCCGTACCCCACTTGCCGAGGAACAGGCCGATGGGGGAGAAGTACTGGATGCGGTTGTTGTCGGTGTCGGCGACGTAGACGTTGCCCGAGGGCGCGACCGCGACGCCGGCGGGGAAGTCGAACTGGCCGTCGCCTTTACCCCGGCCGCCCCACGCGCCGAGGAAGCTGCCGGTGGCGGTGAAGTTCTGGATGCGGTGGTTGAACTCGTCGGCGACGTAGACGTTGCCGGCGGGCGCGACGGCGAGGCCGCGGGGCGACTTGAACTGGCCGTAGCCGGCGCCGTATGCGCCCCACTTGCCGGCGTACGTGAAGTCGGCGTGGGCCGCGGCCGCGGCGAACGCGACGGCGGGGAGGAGGTAGAGGAGTCTTTTCAGCAAAGTGACCTGGCCTTTCGCAAAAGGTTTATTTGTGGGAAAGCAGTAAAACCAACAACGCCGCGCCGGCGGTCAGAAGGAACGACAAGCCCGCGACGACGAGGACGCACGAGCGGCTTTTGGCCTGGGCCGCGGCCGAGGGCGTCATCTCCTCGGCGCCCGGTCCGACCGCCGGCGCGGCGCCGCCGACCGTGACGATGCCGCCGGCGTCGAGGTTGTTCCAGCCGCAGCGGTTGCAATGCTGGTACAGGCGGCCGTCGTCGGCCCGGGCCACCTCGAGGGGCGTGTGGCACTGGGGACATACGCCCGGTAAAACGGTTCCGCGAGCGGGGGGTGCCATGTTTGTCCTTCCGTCAATCCTTCGGGTTTAGAACTGGCCGATAAGGCCGCGGTCCATCGCGACGCGGTCCAGCCGCGTGAAGACGACGAGGCCCGCGAGGAAGAAGAACGCCGCCCCCGCCACCAGCGGCCCGACGTTGGCCGGCTCCAGGACATAGGCGAAGGTCCGCCCGTCCACCAACACCGCCCGCAGGAGCCGGATGGCGTGGGTGTAGGGGAACCACCGCATCACTTCCTCCGCCGCCGGCCCGAACTTGCCCAGCGCCGCGAAGGAGAGGACCATCAACACCATCTGGAAGATGGAGATGACGCTCCCGATGCGCTTGAAGACCAGCGCCAGGCCGGCGAAGGCGAGGCCCACGCCCACCAGGAAGGCGTAGCAGCACAGGAAGACGAGCAGGATGCTCGGGACGTCCAGCGCGAGCTTCACGCGGAAGAGGAGGATGCAGACGGTGGCGATGATGAGGTAGTGGCCGAGGCCCGAGACGCTGTTGGAAAGGATTTTCGCCACCACCGTGCCGCTGTGCCCCGCGGGCGTCAGGAACTCCCGCTCCAGGTAACCCTGGTTCGCCGCCATCGTGATTTCCCACGCCGCCGACTGGACCGTGAGGAGCCAGAAGGTCCAGAAGAAGTAGCCGATGAAGATGGCGGCCTTGGTCGCGCCCATGAGCTGGCCCGCGGGGACGAAGGCGTTTATCCCCAGGAAGATGCCCGCCAGGACCAGCGTGATGACGACGTACATCGAGGCGAGGTCCAGCGGGTAGCGGAAGAGCATGATGAACTCGACCGTGAAATGGGCACGCAGGATTTTGAGCAGGTATCTCACGCCGGCGGGCCGCCTTGCCCCCCGACGATGGACAGGAAGACCTTTTCCAGGTCGGGCTGGTGGCGCGCGACCTCCAGCACCTCGCAGCTGTCGTCGCGGAAGAGGTCCATGACTTCGTATAGCCGGTCCTTGTCGGTGGTGTTCAGCTCGTAGGTGGCGACGCCGTCCTCCCGGCCGACGAGGCGGAAGTCGCCGTCGGCCGCCGCGCCGGCGGCCTCGGGCCGCGCGCCGTCGGCGGTGCGGATGCGGATGGTGTATTGCCGGTGGCGGAACAGCTCCAGCAGCTCCGCCGTCGGCTGGCACGTCACCAGGCGACCCTCGTTCACGATCGCGATGCGGTCGGAGACCCGCTGGGCGACCGCCATCTCGTGGGTGGTGAGGAGGACGGCGCGCCCCTCCGCCGCCATTTCGCCGATGATGGCCTGGAGCTCGTGCGAGGCCTGGACGTCCAGCCCCAGCGTCGGCTCGTCCAGGAGGACCAGCGCCGCCTTGGTGAGATACGCGATGCAGACGGACAACTTCTGCTTCTGGCCCTTGGAGAGGTTGCGGGCCTGGTCCTTCGCTTTTTCGGCCAGGCCGAAGCGCTCGAGGGCCGCGGGCGTCTCGCGGCGGACGCGGCCGCCGTCGCAGCCCGCGAGCCGCGTGAAGAAGGTGATGTTCTCCTTCACGTTCAGGCGAAAGCGCAGGTTGCGGTCGCCCTCCAGCACGACGGCCATGGACGCCAGCGCGCGCCGGGGGTGTTTCGCGAGGTCGTGCCGCCCGATGAATATCCGGCCGGCGTTGGGGCGGAGGAGGCCGCAGACCGCCTTTATGGCCGTGGTCTTGCCCGCGCCGTTGGGCCCCAACAGCCCCACCACCTCGCCCCGCCGCACTTCTAAGTCGATACCCTTCACGGCCTCCACCGCGGGGCGGCGAAAGGTCTTGGGGTAGGTCTTCGTGAGCCCCACGACGCTCAGGCCGAGCTCCGGCGCGGCGTTCATTTTTTGTGGGCCTTGTATTTGTTGTTGGCCCATATCCAGTAGCCGAGGAAGACTATGCCGGCGATGAAGAGGGCGTAGTCCTCGTAGTAGCGCCACTCGGTCGCGGCGCCCAGGCCGCCCACCAACGACCAGAGGAAGGGGAAGAAGGCGGCGCGCCACTTCGGGACGTCGTGGAAGGTGAAGAGCAGGAGGCCGAGGGTGTAGATGACCACCGGCGTCGCGGCGCCGAAGAGCGCGAGCTCCGGCCAGGCCCGGTGGAGCAGCAGAGCCGAGACGGGGTAGCCGATGAAGGCCCAGCCGGCGACCGCCGCGCCGATGTGGCCCAGCGCCGGCTGCTTGAACGGCCGGAACTGGATGCCGCCCAGGATTATCTTGAACGGCTCCCACTTGAATATCCGGGGGGACCAGATGACGCGTTCTTCGGCGAACGGAATCTCGACGGCGAAGAGGACGGCTTGTAGGACGAAGATGACGCCCCAGGTGTAGCCCGCGGAGTTGATACTGCCGTAATGGGTCCAAAAATAGACCACGCCCAGCCACGCCCAGAAGACGGCCAGGACGGCCTTGGCCACGGCGTCGGCCAGACGCCCGGGCTTGACGAAGACCAGCAGGACGGCGCCTATCCCCAGCGCGTAGAAGAGGGCGTGGATGGGGAAAACCGCCTGGTTGTAGCCGGCGAGGAAGGACGCGTAGACCTCGGCGGGAATCATATATCGCTCCTTAAGATATCCGTGGCGGTGGGGTGGGCGAGGGCCGGGACGGCGCCCGGGTCGCGGCGAACAGCGCGAACACGGCCGCGCCGGCGGCGCCGACCAGGATGCCGTCCTCGTAGAAGCCGAGCGCCGCGGCCGCGACGCCGGCGCCCACGACCCACAGCGCCGGGAACGCGACGTAGAGAGGCACGGGCTTGTGCAGCGACCAGACCAGCATCCCCAGCGTGAAGGCGGCCGTGGGTCCCGGAGCCGAGCCGACGAGCTGCAGCGCCGCCGGCGGCCGCCCCAGCGCGTACGCCGCCGCGGGGTAGATGACCGCCGCCGCCACGACGATGGACCCGCCCAGCGCCAGGTTGACGCGCGACGCGAACGGCCGGAACTCCAGGTGCCCGTATATAACGTCCAACAACAGGAAGGTCCCGAACAGGATGAACGCGGCGCCCGCCGCGTAACCCTCTTTGTAAATCGCCCCCACGTTCATGATGAAGAAGACCGCGCCGCACCAGGTCCATAGGAAGTCCAGCGTCACCTTGGCCGTCGCGTCGGCGAAACGCCCCGGCCGGACGACGACCGCCGCTACGGCGGCGAGCGCGAGGAGCCCCAGGAGGACCTGGGCGGGCCAGACGCCGCGGCCATACGCCGTCAGGATTTCGGCGTAGAGCTCGCGGAAGGGAACTTCCATGGCGTCGGGAGGCATCGGCGTTATTTTCTGGCCCGCAGCTGCGGGAAGGCGATGACCTCGCGGATGTTGGGGGCGTCGGTGAGTACGATCGCGAGGCGGTCAATGCCGATGCCGAGGCCGCCGGCGGGCGGCATCCCGTATTCCAGCGCCTCCAGGAAGTCCTCGTCCAGGTGCTGGGTCTCCTCGTCGCCGCGGGCGCGCGCCCGGGCCTGGGCCTCAAAGGCCTCGCGCTGGGCCTGGGGGTCGTTCTGCTCGCTGAAGGCGTTGGCTACTTCCACGTTCGCGACGAAGAGCTCGAAGCGGGCGGCGAGGGCCGCGTCGTCGCGCTGGCGCTTCGCCAGCGGCGAGAGCTCCGCCGGGTAGTCCACCACGAAGGTGGGGTCCCACAGCTCGGGCGCCACCAGCGCGTCGAAGAGGACGTCTATCAACCGGGCGCGGGGGGCGCCGGCCTCGGCCTCGCCGCCGGCGCGCGCCACCGCCTCCCGCAGGAGGGCCTCGTCGGCCTGTAACACGTCGAAGCCGGCCCGCTCGTTCAGCGTCGCGACCAGCGGCAGCTCCCGCCAGGGCGGCGTCAGGTTCACCGGGCGCCCGCGGAAGGAGGGCTTGATCGTCCCGCAAACCTCCTCCGCCGCCGCCACGACCACTCCCTCCGTCAACGCCATCATCGTCCGGAAGTCGCCGTAGGCCTCGTAGGCCTCGAGCATCGTGAACTCGGGGTAGTGGACGCGGTCTATGCCCTCGTTGCGGAAGTCCTTGCCGATTTCAAAGACCTTCTCCACGCCCGCCACCAACATCCGCTTCAGGTAGAGCTCGTCGGCGATGCGGAGGTAGAGGTCCATGTCCAGCTCGTGGTGGTGGGTGGTGAAGGGCCGGGCGTTGGCGCCGCCGTAAAGCGGCTGCAGGATGGGCGTCTCGATCTCGACGTAGCCTTGCGCCTCCATGAAGCGGCGCGCCGCGCGCGTCACGGCCGCGCGCCCCAGGACCCGGTCGCGGGCCTCCCGGTTCACCATCATGTCGAGGTAGCGCTTGCGGTAGCGTTTCTCGGGGTCGCCGAAATCGTCATGGACCACCTCGCCCTCGGCCGTCTCCTCCGTCTTCACCAACGGCGGCGTCCGCAGCCCCTTGGCCAGGAGGTCGAAACTCGATACCGCCACCGTGACCTCGCCCGTGCGCGTCTTGAAGACCGTGCCCGCGGCGCCGAGGATGTCCCCCAGGTCAAGGAGCTCCAGCAGCGGGTAGCGCTCGCCCAGCGCGTCGGCCTTGAAGTAGAGCTGGACCTTGCCCGACTGGTCCACCAGGTCGGCGAAGGTGGCCTTGCCGTGGGTCCGCAGCGCCATCAGGCGGCCGGCGACGGCGACCTCCCGGCTTTCGTGCGCGTCAAAGGCCGAGGTGATGTCGTGGGCGTGGTGGGTCCGGCGGGACGCGGAGGGGTAGGGGTCCACGCCCCGGTCGCGGAGCGCCGCGAGTTTCGCCAGTCGGATTTCGCGCAGGGAGCGGGTGTCTTCGGTCATGGCTTACTTCTTCCGGTCGTCCTTATCCTTGTTCTTGTCATTGGCCGGTCCTGCGGGGGGCGGCGCGGCCGTCTCGGCGGTCGCCGCCGTCCCGGCCGTCGGTTTCTTTTCGGGCGCCACGGGCTTGCCGTCCTCGCCGATGTATTCGGTGGTCCTGTAGGTCGAGAGGCGGTAGTAAATCTGGAACCACGATTCCACCGGCACGCCGTCGAGGGTCGCGGGTACGAACATGCACTTCTTGGCGGCCACGAGGGCCGCGGCGTCCACGTTCGCGTCGCCCGACGACGTCCACACCTTGGCGTCGCTTACGCCGCCCTTGGCGTCAATGGTGAGCTGCAGGACGACGGTGTCGGCCAGGACTTTGTTGGCCGGGAGGTCCACCTTTCCCAGCGGCTCGACGTGGAGCGCCTGCGGCGGCGTGCTGGTCTCTGCCCAGGACGCGGCCGCGAGAGCGAGCAGGACGACGGCGAACGTAAGCTTTCCCATGGCTGTCACCACCCGGGCGCCGCGGCCCGGCGAGCCGAACTTACTGGAAGTCGATCACGAACGGGTACCAGCCGGCGGTCGGCTTACCGTCCGGGCCCGTCGCGGGTTGGAATTTGAATTGCAGGGCGGCCGCGACCGCCCGCTCCGCGTACAGCTGGTTGACGCCGCCGTCCGCGGGCGCCGCGGCCCACACCGCGCCGTCCGGCCCCAGCAGCAGGTTGAGCTTTATCTCGGTGGAGAGCGACGGCGCCCCCGGCGGGAAGGTGGGCGCCACGTATTCCAGGAGCGCCGGCTCGGCGGCGTACTTGAGCCGGTCCGGCGATATGTCCCGCACCTCGGTCGCCTGGACCAGCCGGAAAAGGTACCAGAGGGTGACGACGCCGCGCCCGGCGTCCACCGTGCTCTGCGCCGCCGCGGCCAGCGCGGCCGCCGCGAACGACTGCGGCCCCTCGGCGTGGAGGACCTCGCCGGCCCCGAGCTTCCCCGCGGCGTCGGCCGTCGCCCGCACCACGACGCTGACTTCGAAAGTTTTTTCGTTGGCCCCGGACGGGTAGGGCGGCGCCGCCAAATTGTCCGCGGCCCACGCGGCGCCCGCCGCCGCGCCCAGCGCGGCCCAGCGCAGCGCCCGGGCTAAGCGCAGGTGGACGTTCATTGACCCGGACCCCCTTTGGCGCCGCGCCACTTGAGCGCCGCGCCGACCAGGGCGTCGAGGCCGCCGTCCAGGACGGCGTCCACGTCGCCCGTTTCGTAACCCGTCCGCAAGTCTTTCACCATGCGGTAGGGTTGCAGGACGTAGGAGCGTATCTGGTTGCCCCAGGCGATATCTACTTTGGGCCCCTTAAGGTTTTCCAGCCGCTCGCGCTGCTCGGCGAGCGCCACCGCGTAGAGCTTGACGCGCAGCACCGCCATCGCCCGCGCCCGGTTCATGTGCTGCGACCGCTCGGCCTGGCACGAGACCACGATGCCCGTCGGGACGTGGGTGATGCGGACGGCGGAATCGGTCACGTTTACGTGCTGGCCCCCCGGCCCCGACGACCGGAAGGTTTCCACGCGGAGGTCCTTCTCGTCGACCTCCACCGTGACGCTGTCGTCCACCTTGGGCCAAACGGCGACGTTCACGAACGACGTGTGCCGCCGCCCTTTCTGGTCGAAGGGCGAGATGCGCACCAGGCGGTGGACGCCCGCCTCGCAGCTCAGGTAGCCGAAGGCGTAGTCGCCGCGCACCTCGACGGTGGCGACGCGGACGCCCGCTTCCTCCGCCGGCTCGGCCGCCAGGACGTCGGTGGCGAAACCCCGCCGTTCGCACCAGCGGAGGTACATCCGGAGGAGCATCTCGGCGAAGTCCGCGGCGTCGATGCCGCCCGCGCCCGGCTTGATTTCCAGGATGGCGTCGCCCGCGTCGTGCCGCCCCCCCATGAAGACCAGGAGCGAGAGTTGGGCGACCTCGGCCTCCGCGGCCGCGAGCTCGCGGACGAAGTCTTCGGCCCCGGCGTGCTCCTCCTCGCAGAGCTGGAAGAAAACCAGGAGGTCGTCGTACTTTCGCTGGGCGCCGGCGAGGGCGTCGGCGCGCTTCTTCAGCCGCGCGAGCTCGGCCAGGAGCCCCTGCGCCGCCGCGCGGTCACTCCAGAGCGCGGGGTCGGCGGATTTCAGTTCCAGTTCGGCGATGCGACGGCCGGAGGCGTCGGGGTCAAAGGCCGTCGCGCACGTCGGCCAGCGCCCGGCCCAGCTTTTCGAGGCGTTGTTCCAGCTCGTATTGGTCGTCCATCGCGGGAACCTCCGTTTGGAAACGCGATAATACCACGTCGCGCCCGCGGCGGCAAGTTGATTGTCGGCGGCGTCGGCGGGCCGAATAAATCGCGGTCGGCCGCGGCTTTCGCGAGACTTCGGCGCCGGCTTTTTAACCGGCGTTCAGGAAGGGGTTGTGGAGCTTCTCGTCGGCGATGGTGGTGGGGGGGCCGTGGCCGGGGAAGACGCGCGTCGCGCCCGGGAGCGTCAGGAGCTTGTCCCGGATGGAGGCGAGGAGCGCGGCCTCGTCGCCGCCGCACAGGTCGGTGCGGCCGACGGCGCCGGCGAACAGGGCGTCGCCGGTAAAGGCGACGCCGTCGCCCACCAGCGAGATGCTCCCCGGCGTATGGCCGGGCGTCGCGACGACCTTCAGGCGGCCGTAGGGGATTTCGTCGCCCTCGCGGAGGAGGGCGTCGGCGGGGGGCGAGGGGACGTAGAACTGTTGGAAGAGGGCGACGCCTTCGGGCCCCACCGTCAACGCGTCCTGGCGGTGGAGCGGCTCGGCGCCGGAGCCGAGGTAGGGGGCGTCGGCGGCGCCGATGGCGATGGGGATACCCAGGAGGATTTTCAGCGCGGCGTTGGCGCCGGTGTGGTCGAGGTGGCCGTGGGTGTTCACGATGCCGACGGCCGTAAGCTCCATCGCGGCGACGTGGCCGGCGATGGTCTGGGCGTCGTCCGCCGGGTCCACGATGATGGCGTGAACGCCGTCGGGCGAGTAGATGTAGCAATTTGTGGCGACGGGGCCGAGTTGGAGGGTCTCTATTATCATAACGCGATTTTAATACGGCGGCGCGCCGTTGTCAACGCCGGTGTCTTATCCCGGCGCTGGCCGCGGCGGGTGAGGCCGAAAAAAAGCCGCCCCGGGGCGGCTTATCTTTTCGGTGAATTACGGTTCCTTGACGGACCACGCGAGGCCGGAGCCGATTCCAACCACCATCGTCGTCGCGTCCACGACGCCGCAGAGGTACTCGAGATACGGCGCGGCGGCCTCGGCGTGCGAGATGATATTATCGGCCACGAGCGAGCCGCCCGGCCGGAGGAGCGGCCAGAGCAGCTTGGCGTAGGCGATGTAATCCTCTTTTTCGGCGTCCACGAAGGCGAAGTCCACGGGCCCCTCGAAATCCTCCAACAGCAGGCGCGCGTCCCCCTCGTGGACCTCGATGAAGCCCGCGACGGTCGCCAGCGCGAAGTACTCCCTGGCCACTTTCACGATTTCCGGGTTGTGCTCGAACGTGTGGATTCGCCCGCCGGTCGCGGCGGCCGCCCGGGCCAGCCACAACGTGGAGTAACCCGCGCTCATCCCCACTTCCACGAGCCGCCGCGCGTTGGACGCCAGGGCGAGTTGGTGCAGGAATTCCGCCGACGTGGGGTGGAGGGCGCGGTACCGTTTCTCCGGCGGGAGGTCGGCGCGGCGTTGCCGCTCGCTTTCCAGGCGGATGGTCTCCTCGCCCTGTTGCCAGAGGGTCAAGTCGAAGCGGTTGGGGCTCATGCTACTCCGTTCCGGCGGACACGTCGACGCCGAAGAGGTCGCGGCCCGGGTCAAACTCCAGGTCGAAACCTAACTTCATGTTCCAGGTGGTTTGCGGCATCTTCCAGGTGCGAATCTCCCGCGCCAGGTCGGCCGTGAAGGCGGCGTTGCCCAAGGTGTCGCTTTCCCAGACGACGTCCTTCACGGCGCCGTCCGGCCCCACCGTGAGCGTGGGGTGGACGGTGCCGGCGGGGCCGTCCGCGCCGTAGTGGGCGAGATACACGGCTTTGAGGCGCGGCTGCTTGGCGGCCAGGAGCGCGGCGAGTTCTACCGTCCAGCTGAGCGCGCCGGTCAGCGCGTCGAAGAAACCCGCGGCGGCCGGGGCGGCCAAGGCCAGCAACAGCATGCACGCTACGATTTTCTTCGGCAATTCATTCCCCTTTGCGGCCCAACAACGCGACGTGCGGGTGGGGGTAGCCGCGGTCCAGCGTGAAGGTCTCTACGGCGAGGCCCGCGGCCTCCATCGCCTCGCGGTAAGCCGCGCCCGGCCGCAGGTAAATCCCCGCGCCGGCGGTGAAGCCGACGACGCGGACCGCGAGCCACTCCTGGAAAAGGCACCACCGGCGTTTCCACGCCGGCTTGTCCGTCATCTCTTTCACCAGCAACCAACCGCTGGCTTTGAGGCTCGCCGCGGCCCGGCCTATCATCTCGTCCTGCTGGACGGGAGGGAGCAAGTATAACATATCTACGAAGGCGACGGCGTCGAAGGGGCCGTTTGCCGCCAGGTAATCCCGCGCGTCCGCGCGCACGAAGGATATCCCTTCCCGGCCGCGGACGGTGGCGCGCGCCGCCCGTATCTTATTCTCGTCGGCGTCCACGCCCACGACCTCGAGCGCGGGCCGCCGTACCTTCAGCAGGTTGGCGAAAACGCCCGCGGAGCAGCCGAGCTCCACCACTCGCCCGACGCCGGCCGGGACCAACGCCGCGACGCGCTCCAGCGGCGCGGTGGCGTAGCGGACGCGGGCATAAACCCGGGTGGCGAGGGGAAGGCCGGCGTAGAGAGGCGCGAGGTCGCGGTACGGCATATATTGTCCCCGCGGGCGAGAGCGGGGCGTATAGCCGATAACATAACGCGGCGGCGCCGTCAACAAAAAAAGGGCCGGCGAGAACGCCGGCCCTTTCGATACGCCGGTTTTACTTGTACAGGGCTTTGATCCGGCCGAAGGTCATCGGCTCGACGTTGGACCCGCCGGTCATGAACGTCCACTGGTAGGGCGTCATGTTGTTGTTGAACAGGTCTTTGCCTTCCACCTTGACGGTGACGGTGACGCCTGCCGGCAGCGAGCTGGTCGGGTCGAAAGCCAGCTCGTAGTTGACGAAGCTCCCGCCGAGGGAGAGGTCGCCCGTAACGTTGCCGCTGGGGACGGTTACGGTCATCTTGACGCTGTCGCGGTCTATGCCCGAGCCGTCGTCCGTCATCGTGACGTAGATATTGGTGTCGACGTCGGCGCCGTGGGAACCGGGCGCGGGATACGCGTCGTGGCAATAGGGCGCGGCCGTATCGCCGTTGATCGTGCGGCGGAGGGCGGCCTTGATTTCGGAGTCGTTAAAGCTGTAGGCCTCCATCCAGTAGATTTTGCCCGTGGTCCCGACGACGGAGGTCTGGCTATACCAGCCGCTGCCCGCTATACGCCAAGTATAGAAATCGTTTGTCTCGGCGTCGAGGAAATCCTGCGGCAACGTATGGCCGTAGTAATTGTATTTCGAATCGTATTGAGTGTAGGCGTCGTCCCAGCCGTTATACGATATGACCTGGACGCCGACGCCTTCGCCGTGCATCGTGTTATACAGTGTCTCGAGCTGTCCCAGCTCGCCCATGCACTGGCCTCAAGAGCGTTTCCAGTGAACGACGACCACGCCCTTGTTGCTGTAATCGTCGACGTTCAGCCAGTTGCCGTGGTAGCCGCCGCCCGAGTTATCGTTGATCGTGTAGTTGGCGAGGGCCGGATGGTTGTCGCCCACGGCCAGCGGTACCGCCGCCGAAACTACGACGAGCGACGCCAGGACCGTTATTAAAACGTTTTTGAACATGTTCTACCTCCGGGGGTTGGAATCTCTCTTTTATGTATTCTAACCAACATCGCGGCCCGTGTCAATAAAAAACGGGGGCCCGGGTCAGGCCACCCGCGCCTGCGGCCGCTCCGCCGCTATCGGCGGCGCGTCTTTCCATAACCCCAGTATTTTCTTGGCCCTGCGCTCGAAGAGAAAAATGAAATTCCGGGCGCCGTCGCGCCACAGCGAGAGCTTGGACTCCCCCCGCCGCTTGACGTAGTGAAAATGGATGGGGACTTCCTGCACCCGGAGCCGGCGGCGCTTCTCGAAGGTTTCCAGCTTCAGCTCTTCCGAAAACGCCATGCCGTCGGAGGTCACGTTTACCTCGCCCAACAGGTCTCGCCGGAAGCACCACATCCCGGATTGCGAGTCGCGGAGTCGAAACCAGTAGAGCCAGGCGATGGTGAAGTTGAAGACGCGGTTGCCGAGGAAACGCAGGGAGTAGTCGAAACTCTCCTGCCAGTCGGCGGCGATGCGCCACCCGCTGATGAAATCCAGCTCTTCCGCCACCAGGACGTCTATGAGGTACGCGATGGCGTTGATGGGATAGGAGGCGTCGCCGTCCAGCGTGCATATGACGTCGCCCGTGGCCTGCGACAGCCCCGATTTGTAGGCGCGGCCGTACCCCGGGCGAACTTCGAACACCACCCGCGCGCCGCCGGCGCGAGCCACGGCGCCGGTGTCGTCGCTGGAGTTGTTGTCCACGACGATGACCTCGTCCACGAAGTCGGGCATCCGCCGCAGACACTCCGCCACGCCCTCCTCCTCGTTGTAGCAGGGCATGACCACCGATATCTTGAGTCCGTGACGCATTGTTTATTAGCCGCGGGTCAGTATCGCCGCCGCAGAAGGTAGAAGCTCGCGCAGCCCCATGCGCCGCCGGCCAGCGACGCGCTCGCCTCCAGCGGCAGGAAAACCGCGCCCCACGCCAGGAGCGCGCCCCGGCGCGCCGCGAGGAACGCCAGCCACCGCGCGTTCAGGGCGTAAATCGCGGCCAGCGTCGCCGCCGCGCCCAGCGCCGCCACATCCGGGACAAAGAACGCCGCCCCGGCCCACGCCGGAAAAAGGGCCGTCGCCGCCACGGACGCGATGAAGCTCGTCGGGACGGACGTGCGGTTGCCGCCGCCTCTTCTCCCCATCCGCAGAACGCAGCGGGCCAGCGCCGCGCCGCGCCGAAACGCGGTGGCGAGGACGCCGCGGGCATTATATATTTTCCGGTGCTCCACCTCTAGGGTTTTTTCCAGGCGGACGGCGACGCCCCGCGCGGCCAGCGTGCGCCCGAAGGCCGTGTCCTCGACGGAGGGGCGGGAGTACTTTTCGTCCAGGCCGCCCGCGGCCAGGAAGACCTCTCTATTAATGGAGGCGCAGCTGGTGTAGAACAGCTCCACCTCGCGGCCGAGGCGGAGGTAGGTGTAACGCATCCACAAGTTCTTGTAACGGCTCGCGAGGTTGGGGAGGTCGGTTATTTCCGCTTCGACCCCCAGCACGGCGTCCACGCCGGCGCCGTAGGCGCCGGCCATGCGCGCGAAGATATCCGGCGGCACGAAGACGTCGGCGTCCAGGAAGAAGAGGAGCGGCCCCCGCGCCGCCCTTGCGCCCGCGTTGCGCGCCGCCGCCGGCCCGGGGGGGCCGTCGTTGCCCACCACGCGCACCAGCGGGTTCGGCGGGAGCCCCCGCAGCGAGCCGTCCCGGACGCGGTCGTCGACGACGACGACTTCGCCGGGGGCGGGCGACGCCGCGACGACGGCGCGGACGACGTCCCCCAGCAATCGCGAGCCGTTGCCCACCGGGATGATGACGCTGATGTCGGCGGCGCGGTAAGCCATCTAGCCGCCCATGAGTTCGTTAAGTTTGCGGAATATCTCCTCCACCGTCTCGTCGTGGAGGGGGCCGCGGTTCGCGGCGGCGAGGCGCGCCAGGAACCGTTCGGCCTCGGCCGCGCCGAAGGCGTCCCCCAATTCGCGGAGGAGTCGGGCGCGGCGGTTGAGCAATTGGAGCAGCTCGCCGTCGGCGACGGCGAGGGCGCCGAGCGCTTCCTCGGGCGCCCCGCCCAATCGTATCTTGTCAACCTTGCCGGAGCCGGTGTGCGGGAGGTCGGGGACTATGGATATCCGGCGGGGCCGCTTCACGGCGGGGAGGCTTTCCCGGACGAACGCCGCGACGGCCGCCGGCGTCAACTCGAGGTGGGGGAACGGGACGACGTACGCCACCGGAACCTGGCCCCGGACGTCGTCGGCTTCGGCCAGGACCGCCGCCTCCGCCACCGCGGGATGCGCCCGGAGCGCCCGTTCCACTTCGGCCGCGTAGACCTTTTCCCCCGCGACCTTCATCAAACCCTCGGCCCGGTCCACGAACGTGAACGAGCCGTCGGCCTCGCGCCGGACGTAGTCCCGCGTCCGGACGAAGCCGTCGCGGAAGCGTTCGGCGGCGCCGCCGACGTCGGCGACGCACGCGGGCCCGCCTACCGTGAGTTCGCCGACGTCGCCGACGCCGACTTCGGCGCCGGCCTCGCCGAGGACCCGCGCCTCGTAGCCGGCGATGGGGCGGCCCATCGCCCCCTCCGGGGCGTCGGCCGGCGCGACGAAGGCGATGCCGGACGTCTCGGTGGACCCCCACACCCGCGTCAACGGCAGGCCGAAGGCGGCCCGGAAGTCGGCCAGCAACGCCGCGGGAGTCGTCATGCCGCCGGCCTCGGCCACGCGCAGCGACGACGTATCGGCGGCGCCGGCCAACGGTATGAGGGAGCGGAACAGCGGCGGCACGCCCATAAGGGCGGTTACGCGGAACGACGCGACCGCGTTCAGTACCGTCCGCGGGAGTATGGACTCCACGAACGCGGCGGCGCCGCCGGCGACGAGCGCCCGGGCGAAGGTCTCGTGGGGATGGGCGTGAGCGGCGAAGGTGCAGAGGTGCACGTCCTCGGCGCCGAGGCCGAGGGCCGCGTTCGCAGCGACGGCGTTGGCCAGGACGTTAGCGTGGGTGGCCGCCGCCGCCCGCGGCCGCCCCGACGCGCCGCTCGTGAGGTTGTAGTAGAACAGGTCGAGCGGCGAGATATCGAAGATTATTTGGCGCGAAGGCCGCGCCGGGCCGGCGGCGATTAGCTTGTCCACCATTAAAATCGGTACGTTTACGTCGCCGGCGGCGACGCCCGCCGGCGGCCACGCGCCGGCGACGGTCAAGACGGAGGCGGGAGAAAAAGCCCGGGCGGTCGACCGCCACGCGGCCGCGCCGCCTTTGTAGTCCACCGGGAACGGGACGGCCGTCCACGCGGCCGCCCCCAGGTACGCGATGGCCAGCGCCGGGGATTTGGGGAGGACTACCGCCACCGGCGCGTTTAACGGGACGTGCGCGGCCGCGAGCGCGTCCGATACGGCGATGACCGCGTCCTTATATTGGGCGTACGTCAGCCGTTGCCCGTCGCCGAGCAGCGCGACGCGGTCGGGGCGCTCGTTCGCCCACCGCGAAAGACAATCCATAAGCGTTCCGGGTTCCATCATATTTTTGTTTTGCGCCGCCGCGGCGAAACGTGCTACATTATCGGCGTGGCGTCTTCCGGCGTTCCTCTCGTGGCCCTTTTCGGCGACCCCGTCGGCGCGTCGCTCTCGCCGGCGATACACAACGCCGCCTTCCTCGCGGCGGGCCTGGACTGGTCGTATCTGCCGTTCCGCGCCGACGCGGCGTCGCTGCCGCCGTTGTTCGAGCGTTTAAAACAGGAGGGGCTCGCCGGCGCCAACTTCACCTATCCGTGCAAAGGAGCGGCCGTTTCCCTGTGCGCGACGCTGGACGACGACGCGGGCCGCCTGCGCGCGGTAAACGTCGCCCGCGTCCGCGACGGCCGGGCGGAAGGGTTCAACGCGGACGTCTACGGCTTCGCGCAATCCCTGGCCGAGCTCGGCGTGGACGCCGACGGCCTGCGCGCGCTGGTCCTGGGCACCGGCGCGGCGGCCCGCGCCTGCGGCGTCGCGCTGGAAGCGGCGGGAGCCGCCGTCACCTTCGCCTGCCGCGACCTTACGAAGCCGCGGCCGGGCGTCTCGGTCCACGCGACCGTCATCCGCCTGGAGGACGCGGCCGCCTATCTCTACGAGCGACGCCCGGGCCTCCTCGTCAACGCCACGCCCCTCGGCCTCCGGCCCGGCGACGGACCGCCGGTCCTCCTGGACGCCATTCCCCCCGCGTGTTTCGTTTACGACCTGAACTACGGCGCCGTTACCGCGCTTCTAAACTTCGCCCGGCGCCGCGGCCTCGCCCACGCCGACGGCCTGACGATGCTTTTGCACCAGGCCGCCCGGAGCTTCGAGCTGTGGACGGGGCAGCCGGCGCCGCTCGACGCCATGCGGCGCGCGGCGGCCGCGGAGGTCGCGAAGAGATGCCTGTGAACGCCGACGACGAACGCCGGGAGCTGGTCCGGGACGCGCTGGGCGCCCGCGGCGACGCCGAGGAGCACTACCTCCGCCAGGCCCGGGAGCTTCGGCGCCGGCGCTTCGGCGACAAGGTTTACCTGCGCGCCGTGGTGGAGTTCGCCAACGACTGCGCCAACGACTGCCTCTATTGCGGCATGCGGCGCTCCAACGCCGGCGTCGTCCGCTTCCAACTGGACGATGACGAGATTATGGCCGCGGCCGGCCGGGCCCGCGAGATGGGCATCCGGACGTTCTTTCTGCAGTCGGCCGAGGACGCGAGTTTCCCCACCGCGCGGCTCGCCGCGCTCGTGCGGCGCATCGCCGGCGAGCTCGGCCTGGGCGTCATCCTGTGTGTGGGCGCCAAGACGCGCGCCGAGTTCCAACGGCTTTACGACGCCGGCGCGCGCAAGTTCATCATCAAGCACGAGACGGCGGACGCGGCGCTCTTCGCCCGGCTCAAACCCGACCTCTCGCTCCCGGCGCGCCTCGGCTACATCCGGACCGCCCGAGAGGTCGGCTTCGGCGTCGGCTCGGGAACCATCGTCGGCCTGCCGGGCCAGACGCTCGAGTCGCTGGTCGACGACGTCATGCTTCTGGCGCGATTGGGCGTGGCGATGGCGAGCTGTTCGATTTTCATCCCCCACGCGGATACGCCGCTCGCGGACCAGCCGCCCGGCGACGTTCACCTCGGCGCCCGGGTCGTCGCGGCCATGCGCCTCGTCCTGCCCGACGCGCTCATCCCCGCCACGAGCACCTTCGAGAAGGTCCTTCCGGGCGAGGGGCAATACCTGGCGCTGATGGCCGGCGCCAACGTCGTCACCGTCAACCTCACCCCCGAGGACCGGAAGCGCGACTACCAGCTGTATTCCGACCGCTACTTCGTCCGCCTGGACCACGCGCGGGCCGTCGTCGCCCGGGCCGGCCTCGCCGTCGCGGACGAGCCGATGTAGCGGCCCTACTCCTCCACCACCGCGTTTACCAGAACCAGGACCCGGTCCGCCACCTCGGCGGGCGAGAGGCCGTCGGTGGCGAGCTGCAGCGGCACCGCGTCGTAGACGTGTTTTCGCGCCGCCTTGAGCTCGCGGATGCGGACCAGCGGGTCCGGCCCGTCCAGCAGCGGCCGCGGCTCGACCGCCTGCAGCCGCTTGAGGATAACCTCGGGGCTCGCGCGCAGCGCCACCATGGCGCCGGAAGCCGCGAGGCGCTCCAGGTTCTTCCGGTCGAGGATGGCGCCGCCGCCCGCGGCCACGACCAACCCGTGGCGGCGGCTGAGGTCGCGGACCGCGAGCCGCTCCTCGTCGCGAAAGCGCGCCTCGCCGAAGCGCGCGAAGATGCCGGGGATGCTGAGGTCCAGGCGGCCAGCGATGAGCTCGTCCACGTCCACGAACTCCCGGCCCAGCCGCGCCGCCACCAGCCGCCCGACGGTGGTCTTGCCCGTGCCGGCGAAGCCGACGAGAATAAGGTTCTGGTCGGGCGTGAGTCGGGTCTCAGGCAACGGGCCTCCCGAGCGCGGTCGCGAGCTTTTTAATTTCGGCCGCGAGGGCGTCGAACGCCGGGAAGTCCAGCGACTGGCGGCCGTCGGAGAGGGCGTGTTGGGGGTTGGGGTGGACCTCGACGACCAGCGCGTCGGCGCCTGCGGCCAACCCCGCCCTCGCGAGCGGGAGGACGTACTCGGCGCGCCCGGCGGCGTGGCTGGGGTCCACCGCCACCGGCCAGGGCGCGATCGACTTGAGCGTGGGGACCGCGGCCACGTCCAGCGTGAACCGCGTCCGCGTTTCAAAGGTGCGGATGCCCCGCTCGCACAGGACGACGCGCTCGTTGCCGGCCTGCGCCAGGTAGTCGGCGGCCATCGCGAACTCGTCCACCGTCGCCATGTAGCCGCGCTTCAGGAGGACCGGGACGTCGGCGGCGCCGAGCTCCTTCAACAGCTCGTAGTTGTGCATGTTGCGGGAGCCGACCTGGAAGATGTCCACGCCCATGCGTTGGAAGGCGTCTATCTGGGAAACGGAGGTTATCTCGGTGAGGAGGAGGAGGCCGGTCTCGGCCTTGGCGGCGGCGAGGATTTCCAGCCCCGCGGCCCCCAACCCCTGGAAGGCGCGGGGGTTGGTGCGGGGCTTGAAGGCGCCGCCGCGGAGGACGCGGGCGCCGGCCTGCTTCACGGCCCGGGCCGTCGCGAGCAGCTGCTCCGCCGACTCCACGGCGCAGGGCCCGGCGCACAACACGACGCCGGCGGCCGCGCCGAAGCGCACGCCGCCGACCTGAACCTCACGCGTCTCCATAATAGAAAAGTAACATAACGCCGGGGGGGTGTCAAGGAAGGGGGCGGAGAGGGGGGTTGACTAGACCGGTGGGTGATAGTAATATTGGTGGTAAAGTAATAATATAATAAACCGAAACCGTATGGGCGAATACGCGGAATATCATATTAAAACGCCAGGATTGTTCGACCCGGTTTGCGAACCGCTTTTCGAAAGCGGGGGCGAGTTCGAATATTATGTATTCCATGACGAATCCGGTACGTTTGACGCGATTCCAGGTTTCTTCATACACGGTTTTCTGATCGTACCGAAGCGAGAAATACAAAGAATATCGGATACCAATATGAGGATACGTGAAAAGTTCGATTTTTGGAGTACGTTCCATTTTGTTTCAGGTAATAGGGCGGTACGGGCGTATTTAGATGCGTATTTTAATTCCTTATTTAGGTTTTCGTATTACACGGCGTTAGCGGTTAATAAAAGTTCCGAGAGCTATAATAAACACGTTTTTATAAGACCTTTCCTGGCTTATAACAGGTTCGCATTAATGGGTTTACTTTCGGCTTTCCGATATCGGTTCGCGAGGTGCGTTTTTTCGAAGCTCATTATTGATATCTTAGCGGAGAAAAGGAAAGTACCACGAGGGGATAATTATCAAACTTATCTCCCGAAAAGATTTTTCGATACTTTCGTTAACAGGACTTATAAACGGACCGATATTTCGCCAAAAATCGAGGTGGGTTGCATAGTAACCCAGTTAGATATGCGGGTGGGTTTTGGCGATAGGGCGGAACAGGACCAACCTTACTTTGCGTGTTTAGAACTAACGGATGTTCTTACAAGCGCAGTAGGCCAAGCTTTTAACAGGACGTCTGCGACTGGGAAGAAACTGCGTATGGGGGAGGAAATCGCAAAGGTAGTTTTAGATACCGAGAAGCCACCGTGGGCACAGGTTTTCGATTTATTTAAGAGGTTCGACGTTTGGGGATTCCCAAACGAGCGGAACGGTATTTACGATAGTTTATATCCGGTCCTATCGAAGAAAACCGAATTAACGGGGCCTCTTGTTTTCGGATAGATAAAGAAGTTATAGACGCCGCGGTTTGGTAACCAGTAAAAACACGTAAGAAGGAGAACTTATGAACGCGCCGGACACCGTCAAGCGGTTGGTGGAAGAATTCGCCCGCGTGGAAGCAGGGTTCGTCCCCACCGACTTCGACGAGCGCCAACTTCAACAGACGTACGTCGAGCCGCTGTTTGAGGCGTTGGGGTGGAACGTCCGCGACCCGGCGGAAGTCATCGTCGAGAAGCGCGTCCACGTCCGCGAAAGCACCAAATTCGCCGACTACGTCCTCCTCGTCGGCGGGAAGACCCAACTGGTCGTCGAAACCAAGGACTACCGGAAGGGGGTCGCGAACGCGGACTTCATCTTCCAGCTCAAGCGCTACGGCTACAGCATCCCCTGCGATTTCGGCGTACTCACCAACTTTGCCCACTTCAACCTCTACGACACCGGCCTCGAGCCCATCCACGACAACCCGGGCCGCGGCCTCGTCAAGAAGTTCGCGCTCGGATACGAGGATTACGTCTCGCGGTGGGACGACCTTTACGGGACGTTCTCGCGCGAGGCCGTGGCAGCGGGCGCGCTCAAAGAGCTCCTACCCAAAACCCGCCGCGAGCGCAACAAGGAGGCGCTGGACAAGAAGTTTTTCGTCCGGCTCAGCGAGTGGCGGGCCGAGCTCGCGACCAACGTCGCGCTCCGCAACAAGGACCTCAACGAAGCGGAAATCAACGAGGCCGTCCAGCGCCTCCTGGACCGGGTTATATTTACGCGCGTCATCGAGGACCGCGGCGTCGAGGCCACCGAGCTCCTTTCGGACGCCCTCAATAGGTGGCGCAAAGAAAAGGAGAAGCCGCTCTACCAATACCTGCTCGACAAGTTCCGCTGGCTCCGCCCGCAATACAACGGCCTCCTCTTCAACGAACACCCGCTCTCCGAGAACGCCGTCATCGACGACGCCGTCCTCCGTCAATTCCTCGACGAGCTTTACTACCCCAAGTGCCCGTACCAGTTCAACGTTGTCGGCGTCGAGCTGTTGGGGACGATATACGAGCGCGTCCTCGGCTCGAGCATCCGCCTTACGCCAACGCACCGCGCCGTCGTGGAGGAGAAGCCGGAGGTCCGCAAGGCCGGCGGCGTTTACTACACGCCGAAGTATATCGTGGACTACATCGTCGCGAACACGGTGGGGGAGTTGTTGAAGAAGTGCAAGACCCCGGCGGACGTCGCGAAACTCAAGATTTTGGACCCCGCCTGCGGCTCCGGCTCGTTCCTCCTCGGCGCCTTCGACGTCTTTATAAAATGGCATAAGGATTATTATACGGCCCACCCGGAGAAGATAGGCCGGGGGCTGGGGGCCGAAGCGATAATCGATAAAGAAGGGCGGTTACTCTTAACCGCGAGGTTCAAAAACCAAATTCTGCAGAACAATATCTTCGGCGTCGATATCGACCCACAAGCGTGTGAAGTTACCCAAATGTCCCTATACCTCAAGCTGTTAGAAGATGTCGACGCCCAGTTCCTTATAAAACAAGTCGTCCTACCGCGGTTGGACGAAAAAAATATCAAATGCGGGAACTCCCTCATCGGGTCCGATTATTTTGAGGGAAGGTTGGTAGGGGCGCAAGGCACCGCGGCCTTACATGACGACGACAAGCGCCGCCGCGTCAACCCGATGGACTGGGACGTTGAGTTCGGGGCGATTATGAAGGCTGGCGGCTTCGACGCGGTTATCGGGAACCCGCCGTACGTAAGGGTCGATAACTTAAACCCAGTTATAAAAGAATACCTGAATACAAAATACGAAAGCCCATCAGGTAAATACGATTTATATTACGTATTTATAGAGAAATCGCTGGCTTTAATAAACCGCGAATCCGGTCATTTCGGTTTTATAGTCCCGAATAGATTTTGCGTATCCGACTCCGGGTATAAACTAAGGAGGTTATTAACTTCCGAAAAAGGGGTCATGATTAATAGCGTAAGCAAACTGCGCGTATTCGAAGACGCTGCAAATTACCCGGTTATTATAATAGTAAAACGGTCGGAGAAGAGATTATTAGGTATCTGGATTAAAATAACGGATAGCCAAATCTCTTTATTCGAAGAGAAGGGTTTTAATAAGATCGATATCTCCCAGGTCGAGGGATTGCCCAATACGTTATTCCCGGTTTTAGCCGGCCCCGAATTTATAACACTATACTTAAATTTGATTGGACGTAATAAAAAATACGCGGAAATATTTACCACACACGAGGGTTTCCGGATCCCCGTTGGATATGAGAAGCCGGTGGGAGAAGAACATATCGTTAAGCAGTACCAATTTAGAAGGTATACTGGTATTAAAATGGGTTCTTACATTAATCGTTCCGATAGGGAAAAATCGATAAGCTCGAATACCGCGAGATACGTTAACGCATTGAAGGATAAAATAATCATGATGGAGGACGCTTTGCGATTCGAGGCGACGTTAGATATAACGAAATCTATACCTCAGGGCGGCGTATACTATTCGGTTTTACGTAGACCTGATTGCGGGTCAATCCAATATTTCTTAGGTCTGTTAAATTCGAAATTAACCACCGCCTTATATGAGAATATGTTCGGAGGTATGCATATGGGCGGTGGCTATTTAAGGTTCAGAACCAATTTTATTAATGAAATCCCTCTCCGCCTCATCGATTTCGAAGACAAAACCGACGTCGCCCGGCACGACAAGATGGTCGGGCTGGTGGAGGAGATGCTGGCGCTCCAGAAGCAATATCACGCGGCGAAGTCGGACGCGGACAAGACGCGGCTTACGCGCGAGGTTGACCGCGTCGACCGGGCGATCGATGAATTGGTTTACGAGCTCTACGGCCTGACCGAGGAAGAGATAAAAACAATAGAATCGCTGTAGGGCCGGTCGTAGGCGCCGACCTGAAGGTCGGCGCCTACGAAAACCAGGCGACGGTCCGCCGCAAATGCCGCGGCCTGAAGCTCCGCGTGTCAGGGACTGACCGTTAAAACGGCCGGTTATCCGCCGGCGTCGGCGAATCGTATAATAAAATAAGGGTATTTTTTGTTTGACACCCTTGTTGTGGGCGTGTATAATGCGAGTGAAGGAATCTTAAAAACGGACCTCGTCCCGCGGGAGCGTAATGCGACTCGGGAAATACAGGAGACAAGGATACGGCGGCGTACCTGACGGTGCGGCCGCCGTAAACTATTTCCAACGCTTGAGGGGTACAAACCAAAGGAGCGAACTAAGATGAAAGCCATTTGGTTTTTGACTTTCGCCGTCATCGCGATGGCGGCCTTGGCGGCGCCGGCCCGGGCGAGCGATTATATAGTTACCGTCGGGTCCCACGACGCCGTTAGATCGATCCCTTGGTGGGGGGACGCGGAGGGGTACGTAGGCATGCGTTTCCAATGCCTATGGCTCCAGAGCGAGATAAACCACGCCGGTTATATCAACGTCGTGGAATTCGACGTGGCCCGTCAAATCAGTCATGGTCAGGACAAACATACCTTCTACAACGTCCGCGTCTGGCTGTGCCACACGAAAAAGGCCGGGCTCGAGAACACCTACGACAACAACTACACCGGCTTTACCCCCGTCCAGGTCCTGAACGTCGACCAACTCATCATCCGCTCAAACGTGGGCTACGTCGACATAGGCATTACGCCCAACCTCTTCTCCTACAACAACGCGGACAACCTCCTGATGGAGGTCCGGTGGCACACCGGTTACACCGGCGTACAGTGTTGGCAGTTCAAACGAACGGACGGGTTGGTCTTCGCTCGAAGGGATAACGCCGCGAGCGGCACCGACCTGGATATGAGCCAGTGCATCCGCCTCCACATCGGGACGTTGACGGGCGTCGAACCCGCGTCTTTCGGGAAGGTCAAGGCTCTGCTTAGGTAACGTAACGGGCGACCCTTTAACTATTTCCGGGACCGCCGAACCTTTGGCCGGCGCGACGGCGTACAACGTCGAGCTTAACCGCGAAACGTCTACCGTCCAGGTAAATAAAAAGACGGCGCGGCGGCGGTGTTGATGGGACGGACGAACGGCAGAAATACTATAACGACGAGCCCGCGACATAGAACTACGAGGCGGCCGTGCATAAAAACGAAAATTAAAGGCGCGAAAGGGGTGATAGCTTATAGCGCGAAACGAGGGAATAAGAACCTTTAACTATCCACGATAAAGGCGAACGGGCCCGTTCGTTAAGGAGGAGGAATGCGTAAGGCTATTCTTATAACCTTCGCGGTTTCGGTGCTGTGCCTTGGCTTCTTAGCGTGTAAAAGCGACGAAGGGGTAACGACGTCGAAATCGGTGGACCGCGTACTCGCTAACGGTATTTGGGGTTACGTTACGCATGCGGGTGATGGTAGTCCGTGCGTAGGTTGCGTCGAAGTAACGGCTTATTGCGAGACTTGCGGCCAACAGGTAGGCGACGCGACGGGAACCGGCTCAGGAGGCTATTACGGGATCTACGGCGATAGTTTCGTTGCCCACGATGGCCACGAATTCCATATGAAGTGGGACCATAACGTAGGCGGCGTGCACACACCTGGTAACTGCCACGCCCCAACATTCACTTATAGCGGGGATATGCGACATGACTTCACCGTCCCGGGACGCAGCCACTAATAAATAAAGCCGCCGAGGCGGGAAGAGCGGACTCTCCCGCCTTTGTCCCCCACGTAAAATCGAAAGCCGCCCTGGCGGGCGGCTTTCGCTCGTGGCTTAGCGTTTACTTGAGTAAGGCCTTTATACGGCCTAGGGAAGTGGGCGCTACGTCGTTCCCGGTGTAATTGACCGTCAATTTGGGCCTGATATCGGCGTTCGGGTAGTCGCTCGAAGGGATGAACGGCCACCCGGTAATATTTCCCGATGGCTTTATCACCTTAAAACCGTAGTTCATGTAGACCTCGTTGTTCCATTGTTGGACGAGGGTGGTTATGTCCCAAGTATAGTGCCCGGGCCCGTTGATTACGGTTGAGGCCCATACGTAACCGTCGTGCGCCGGCTGGTCGTTCCACGTTACCGTATGCTCATCCCAGCTCGCGGTTATGCGGTAGATCGCGAACGCCTCGTTCGGGTTATTGAGCCGATTATAAAGGTCCAGGATCGCTGAGTTTATCGTTACGTGGCTCGGGATGTCGGAGAGGTCGAACTCCACTAAGCCGCGGTGTTCCTGGGGAGGCGATGTGTTGCTTATCAAATTCTGCGCGTAGGAGCCGCTGTCGAAGTTTGTGTTGGGGGATGCCGACATAATTTCGGCATCCTTACCTTTCGTAGGCCCCGGTTGAAGCACGACCTCCACCGCGAACGCCGCCGCCGCGAGGGTTACGGCCGCCGCAATAATACCCAATCGTCCCATTTCTTCCACCTCCTTTCCCAATCCAAAGTATACACCAATCGCGCCTTGAGTCAAGGGTAAATAATTCGGCTTTCTTTGGCGCTGGCCGTCAAGTCGGCGCCTACGAAAACCAGGCGACAGTCCGGCGCAAATGCCGCGGCCCGAAGCTCCGCGTGTCAGGGACCGGCCGTTGAAACGGCCGGGATGGAACGCCGACGCCGGGCGACGGTTGGGCACCACGGACGGGGCGCCGGCCTTTTTCCCGTCTTGACTTTCGGCCGGCGGCGTGGTAGATTTCGCTCCCCGTCAGGGGTTATTTTTATTTCCAAATCCGACGTCATCGTTCCACCTTTCACAGGAGAGTGACATGTACATCGCGAAGCGGATGACCCGGCTCGGGACCGAGACGGCGTTTGAGGTTTTGGCGCGGGCCAAAAAGCTCGAGGCCGAGGGCCGCGACATCGTCCACCTGGAAATCGGCGAGCCCGACTTCGACACGCCGCACAACATTCGGGAGGCGGCCAAGGAGGCGCTGGACCAGGGCTGGACCCACTACGGCCCGAGCGCCGGCCACCCCGACCACCGCGCCGCCATCGCCGACTACATGAAGAAGTATTGGAAGTTGAATTACACGCCGGACGAGATCGTCGTCGTCCCCGGCGCCAAGCCCATTATCTTCTTCACCATCCTGGCGTGCGTGGAGGAGGGCGACGAGGTCATCTACCCCAACCCGGGCTTCCCCATCTACGAGTCCATGATAAACTACATCGGCGCCAAGGCCGTGCCCATCCCGCTGCGGGAGGAGTTGGACTTCCGCCTGGACGTTAGCGAGCTCGCGAAGCTCGTGACCAAGAAGACGCGGCTGCTGATCGTCAACTCGCCGCACAACCCCACCGGCGGCGTCCTCACCAAGGAGGACCTGGGCGTCATCGCCGACCTCGCCAAGGAGCACGACCTCATCGTCCTGTCGGACGAGGTTTACAACCGCAACATCTACGAGGGCCAGCACCACTCCGTCGCGCAGTTCCCGGACATGAAGCCGCGCACCATCGTCATCGACGGCTACTCCAAGACCTACGCCATGACGGGGTGGCGGATGGGGTGGGGCGCGATGCCCGCGGACCTGGCGCCGCACATCACGCGGCTCATGACCAACTCCAACTCCTGCACCGCCTCCTTCACGCAGCGGGCGGGAATCGCGGCGCTTACGGGGCCGCAGGACGAGCCGGCGAAGTTCGTGGAGCATTTCCGGCAGCGGCGCGACGTCATCGTGGACGGTCTGAACTCCCTCAAAGGCATCACGTGCAAGAAGCCCCACGGCGCCTTTTACGTCTTCCCCAACATCAAGGGGACGGGCAAGGACGAGAGGTGGCTGGCCGACTACTTCCTGCAGGAGGCCGGCGTGGCGTGCCTGGCCGGGACGTCGTTCGGCGCCCACGGCGCGGGGTACATCCGCTTCTCCTACGCCAACTCCATCGTGAATATCGAGAAGGCGATCGCCCGGCTGGGCGACGCCCTGAAAAAGCTTTAGGACGGCGGCGGAGGCCGCGGCGAAAATGGCACAAGCAGTCAAGCTCCCGCTCTACGACCGGCACGTGGCCCTGGGCGCCAAGATGGTGGAGTTCGCCGGCTTCTGGATGCCGGTGCAATACACCGGCATCATAGACGAACACGTGACGTGTCGGGAGACCGCGGGCATCTTCGACCTGAGCCACATGGGCGAGTTCGTGGTGGCCGGCAAGGGCGCGGGCAAGGCCCTCAACAAGCTGGTGACCAACGACGTCGAGAAACTCGCGCCGGGCAAGGCCCTCTACACGCCGATTTGCATGCCCACCGCCGGCATCGTGGACGACATCCTCGTCTACCGCGACGCCGAGGAAGAATACATGGCGGTGGTGAACGCCTCCAACGTCAAGAAGGACTGGGAGTGGCTCGGGGCGCGGTTGGGCAAGGGCCTGTCCTTCGAAAACCTCTCCCCCTCCACCGTGCTGGTGGCGGTGCAGGGGCCGCAGTCCGAGGCCATAATGAGCGAGGCGGTGGGGGAGGACCTGGGCGACCTCCGCTACTACGAACACCGCGTGGCCGAGATCGAGGAAACGCAGGTCCGCCTCTCGCGCACCGGCTACACCGGCGAGGACGGCTTCGAGGTCTACGTGGACGGGAGCCGGGGCAACGAGGTGTGGGACGTCCTGTACGAGCTCACGACCGGCGTGGGCGGCGTCGCGGTGGGCCTCGGCGCCCGCGACACCCTCCGCCTGGAAATGAAGTATTGCCTTTACGGCAACGACATCGACGAGACGACGACGCCGCTGGAGGCCGGGATCGGCTGGACGGTCAAGATGGACAAGGCGGAGTTCGTGGGCAAGGAGGCGCTGGAGAAGCAGAAAAAGGAAGGCCTCAAGCGCAAGCTCGCGGGCTTCGTAATGGTGGACCAGGCCATCCCGCGCCACGGCTTCGATATCAGCGACATCAACGGCGCCAAGATAGGCCGCGTCACCTCCGGCTCCTATTCGCCGAGCCTGAAGGAGAACATCGGCCTGGCGTATCTGGACAGGCCGCACGACGCGCTGGGGACGGAAATCCTGGTCGCAGTCAGGTCCAAGCCGCGGCTCGCGCGGGTCGTGGACACGCCGTTCTTGAAACTGTTGGGCGAAAGTTAGTTTTCGCGCGCGAAAGGAGCGCTCCGTGTATCCGGAAGAGCTGAAATATACCGATACCCACGAATGGGTGAAGGTGGACGGCAAGGTGGCCACCTTCGGTCTTACGGACCACGCCCAGAAGGAGTTGGGCGACATCGTTTACCTGGAGCTTCCGGAGGTCGGGCGCGTCCTCACGGCGGGCGGCGAATCGGGCGTCGTGGAATCGGTCAAGGCGGCTTCGGACATATACGCGCCGCTGGCGGGTAAAATCGTGGCGGTCAACGACGCGGCGGCGCAGGAGCCGGCGGTCGTGAACCGCGACCCCTACGGCGCCGGTTGGTTGGTGAAGCTCGAGATGGCGGACCCGGCCGAGGCCGCCAAGTTGAAAACCGCCGCGGCGTACAAGGAGTTCATAGGCGAGTAATCCCCCCGGGGCGCCGGGTGCCGCGTAAGGCGCGGCAAGCCGCGCCCGGTCGCCGACGAGGGGTTGCGGCCCCTCGTTTTGTTTAAGGGGTTTCGTTTCGGCCGTTGCCAGGAGACGTCCCATGCCCTATATCCCTCACGACGCCAGGACCGACGACGAGATGCTCTGCGCGTGCGGCGTCGGGTCGCTGGACGAGCTGTTCGGCCCCATCCCGCCCTCGCTTTTGAAGCCGGGGTTGGACCTCCCGCCGCCGCTGGCGGAGCCGGCGCTCCTCCGCCACCTGGCCTCGCTCGCCGGCGCCAACCGGACGGACCTTCTCTCGTTCGTCGGCGCGGGCTGCTACGACCACTACATCCCCGCCGCCGTGCCGCGCCTCGCCGGCCTGCCGCAGTTCTATACCGCCTATACGCCGTATCAGCCCGAGGTGAGCCAGGGAACGCTCGCGCTCATCTTCGAGTTCCAGACTTACGTCGCGGCGCTCACCGGCATGGAGGTGGCCAACGCGTCCATGTACGACGGCGCCACCGCCGCGGCCGAGGCGGTCCTCATGTGCCTACGCCTCCGGTCGGACCGGCGCCGCGTCGTCCTGGCGCCCAACCTCCACCCCGAATACCGCCAGGTCGTCGCAACCTATCTCACCCATATCGGCGGCACCGAGGTCGAGACCGCGCCCTGTTGCGCCCCCTACGACAAGGGTGGGACGATAAACCTGAACCGGCTCGAGGGCCCGGTCGCCGACGCCGCGTGTTTCGTCATGCAATACCCGAATTTCTACGGCCTGGTGGAGACGCAGCTCGCGGAAATCGCGGCGCTGGTCCACCACGCCGGCGCCCTGCTGGTCGTGGTGGCTAACCCCATGGCGCTGGCGGCGCTCACGCCGCCCGGGGCCTTCGGCGCCGACCTGGTGGTGGGGGAGGGGCAGCCGTTCGGGATGGCGCCGGCGTTGGGAGGCCCGGGCGTGGGCTTCTTCGCCAGCCGCATGGAGTTCGTCCGCCAGATGCCCGGGCGCATCGTCGGCAAGACCGTGGACCGGGAGGGCAAGCCGGGGTACGTGCTCACGCTCCAGACGCGGGAGCAGCACATCCGGCGGGAAAAGGCCACCTCCAATATCTGCTCCAACCACGCCCTGGGCGCGACCACCTTCGCCATATACCTGTCGGTGGTGGGGCGGACCGGCCTCGCGGAAATCGGGCGGCACAACGTCGCCCACGCCGCGTACGCCCAGTTCACGGCCTCGCGGGTGCCGGGCTACAAGCTCGTCTTCGAGGAGCCCGTGTTCAACGAGTTCGTGCTGCACTGCCCTCGGGACGCGGAAGCGGTGCGCGCGTCGTGCCGGGGCCGGGGCGTGGACCCGGGGCTGCCGCTGGGCCGTTTCTACCCCGAATATAAAGATTGCCTCCTCGTCGCCGTCACCGAGAAGCGGACGAAGGAGGATATCGACCGATTGTGCGAGGCGCTTCGCGCGGCGTGAAACTCGCGATTATAATCATGGCGGCCATCCTGGCCGCGGTGTGCGCGGTGGCGGCGTGGCGCGGCGGCGGCGCCCTCGTGTGGCGCGGCTTCCTCGCCGGCGGCAAGACCCTTTGGGCCAACCTGGCGCTTGTGGTCATGGCCTTCCTGGTAGCGGGCTTCGTTCAGGTCATGGTCCCCAAGGAGTTCATCGTGAAGTGGCTGGGCGCGGGCGCGGGCTTCAAAGGGATTTTAATCGGCAGCCTGGCCGGCGCGCTCCTCCCCGGCGGCCCCTATATTTCTTTTCCCATCGTCGCGAGCCTGTACCAGCAAGGGGCCTCGCTCGGGACGGTGGTGGCGTTCTACGCGTCGTGGTCGTTGTGGTCCCTTCCCCGGCTCCCGCTGGAGGTGGGGTTGTTGGGCCCCAAGCTCGCGATAGCGCGTTTCGTTACGACGTTCGTCGTGCCGCCGCTGGCGGGCCTCGCGGCCCAGGCGCTGTTCGCGCGGTGGACGTAGCGGCTATACCAGGAGACAAGGCATGAATTACGAATACCGGACGATATTCGAGGTCCCGGCCGGCGGCCGCTTCGAGGCGGGGGAACCCACCACCCCCGCCGCCGACGCCGCCGAGTTCTACCCCGACGCTTACGTGCGGCGGGATTGGGGGCCGCTGGCCGACCACGCCGAGGGCGAGGTCGTCCGCCACTATACGCGGCTCGCCGCCATGAACTTCGGCGTGGACAGCGGCTTCTACCCCCTCGGCTCGTGCACGATGAAGTATAACCCCAAGGTGAACGAGGAGGCGGCCGCGCTCGCCGGCTTCGCGTCGCCCCACCCCTACGCCGACGAGGCGGACATCCAGGGTTCGCTGCGGTTGATGTACGAGCTCGAGCGTTACCTGGCCGAGATTTGCGGCATGGCGGCGTTTACGCTCTGGCCCGCGGCGGGGGCCCACGGCGAGCTGGTGGGAATGCTGCTCGCGCGCGCCTACCACCTCGGCCGCGGCGACGACGGCCGGACGGTAATGCTCATCCCGGATTCGGCCCACGGCACCAACCCCGCCTCCGCCCGGATGTGCGGCTTCGACGTCGAGCCGGTGGCCTCCACCGCCGACGGCCACGTGGACCTCGACGACCTCCGGAAGCATCTCTCGCCGCGGGTCGCGGGCATCATGATTACCAATCCCAACACGCTGGGGCTCTTCGAGAAGGACATACTCGAGATCGCGAAGCTCGTGCACGACGCCGGCGGCCTCCTCTACTACGACGGCGCGAACCTAAACGCCATCCTGGGGCGCGCCCGCCCGGGCGACATGGGCTTCGACGTCTGCCACGTCAACCTGCACAAGAGCTTCTCCACGCCCCACGGCGGCGGCGGCCCGGGCTCCGGGCCCGTGGGCGTGGCGCCGCGGCTCGCGCCCTTCCTGCCCGTGCCGCGGGTCGTGAAGCGAGGCGACGCCTTCGGCCTGGACTACGACGCGGCCGGCGCGATAGGCCGGGTCCGCTCCTTCCTCGGCAACTTCGGCATCCTGGTCCGGGCCTACGCCTACATCCGGGAGCTGGGCGCGGAAGGGCTGCGCGCGGCGTCGGGCGCCGCCGTCCTGAACGCCAACTACCTCCGCGGCCGGGTCGTCCGTTTCCTGGAGGTCGCGGGGACGTCGCCGTGCATGCACGAGTTCGTGGCGTCTTCCCGGGCGCTGGGCCGCGGGAGCGCCACCGAGGTGGACAAGGCGCTTATCGACGCGGGCTTCCACCCGCCGACGACGTATTTCCCGCTGGTGGTCAAGGAAGCGTTGATGATAGAGCCGACGGAGACCGAGAGCCGCGAGACGCTGGACGCGTTCGCCGCGACGCTCGAGAAAATCGTCGCCGACCTGCGCGCCGACCCCCACGCCTTCGGAGAGGCGCCCCGGCGCGCCCCCGTCCGGCGGCTGGACGACGTGGGCGCGGCCAAGGAGCCGGTCCTCACCTATATGATGGCGCGGGCGCGGGAAGAAAAAGCCGGTGCGTGATTGGCGGTCGTACCGATTGTTGGTGGAGGGGCCGGCGGGGGCGCGGGCCAATATGGACCGGGACGAGGCGATTCTCGCCGCCTACCGCGACGGCCGCGTCCCGCCGACGTGGCGCATCTACGACTGGACGGCGCCCGCGGCGACGTACGGCCACTTCGCCGCGCCGCCGGCGTTGCCGCCCGGCGTGGAGGCCGCGCGTCGCCTCAGCGGCGGCGGCGTGGTCCCCCACGGCGCCGACATAACCTATTGCGTGGTTTGCGAAAGGCGCGTCGGCGGCGAGAATTACGAAGACATCGTGGCCGCGGTGGCGCTGGCCCTCGCGCGCTTGGGCGTCCCGGCGGCCGTGTGGCGGGGCGGCTCGCGGGGCCAAGCCGGTTTGTGCTTCGCGTCCCTGGCCCCCTACGACGTGCACGTCGCGGGCCGGAAGGTCGCGGGCTGCGCACAGCGGCGGCTTCGCGACGCCATTCTTCACCACGGCTCCATCGCCGACGACCGGCCCGCCCCGGCGCTGGTCGGCGCGGGCTTGTGGGATGACGCCGCCACGACCACCATCGCCTCGGCGCTCGGCCGGCCCGTCGGCGTGCAAGGCTTCGCGCGCGCCCTGGCCGAGGTTACGGGGATGCAGCCGTTGTTCGGGCCGCCGGCGGACGACGTCGGCTCGACCGCGCGGCAGGAAAGACAGGCGAAAACGAGATGAGGATAAATACTAAGCGCGTACTTTCGACGGCGTTAGCCGTCGTCGCGGCGTTGGCTTTCACGGCGGGCCTCGGGTGCAAGAAGGCGCCGCCTGTGGACGAGGCCAAAATACTCGCGCGCGTGGGCGACCAGGTGCTGACCACCGAGGACCTGGAGCGGATGGACAGCGAGCAGCGTCGCGTCAAGGTGCCGTCGTACCTTAGCCGCCAGGAGCTGATGGAGGAGTGGGTGCGGAGCGAAATCCTGTATCAGCATTGCCTCAAGGAAAAGGTGGACAAGGAGAAGGAATGCGCCTGGCGGCTCCGCAACGTGGACAAGGGCGTCGTGATATCCAGGTTCTGGGAGCTCAACGTCTACGATAAATTCCCGAACGCGACCGACGCCGACGCGCTGGCATGGTACGAGGCCAACAAGGACAAGATGTTCCGCGCGCGGGAGCCGGTCGTCGCCCTCCGCCGGATAATGGTCTACAAAAAGGCGGACGCCGAGGCCATACTGGCGCGCCTCAAGGCCGGCGAGGACTTCAAGGCCGTGGCGTCCAAGGACTCCGTGACGCCCGAAAAGCTGGAGGGCGGCGCCCAGGGGTACCGGCCTTTGCGCAGCGTGTCCGCCGATTACCGCGACGCGGTCGCGAAGATGAAAGTGGGCGAGGTGGCCGGACCTATTCCGCTCGGCAGCTACTTCGTGATAATCAAACTCGAAGACCGGGTGGACGCCGGCGGTTACCTCAAGCCCGACATAATCGGGATGCCGGTCCTCAAAGACCGGGCCAAGGTCGCGACGTGGGAGAAAGAAGCCGAACGTCTCGGCAAGTCGTTCGAGGCCGCGGCCAAGGTGGAGCGGCACCCGGAGCGCATACCGGAGGGCGCGGTCGAGATGTTGCCGGACAAAACCAAGACTTTGACGGGCGGCCAACCCCAACCCAAAACGACGAAGTGATGGACCCGGACCTTAGCTCGATTCAGGAAGCGCGCGACCTCGTACGCGCGGGGCGCGCGGCGGCGGACGCCTACGCCGGCTTCAGCCAGGCGGCGGTGGACCGTATCGTCGGCGCCATGGCGGCGGCCGCGGCCGCGGCGGCGGAGCGGCTGGCGCGCCTGGCGGTCGAGGAGACCGGCTTCGGCGTCGTGGAGCATAAGGTCCAAAAGAATTTATTCGCGGCCCGCGATGTCTACGAGTTTATACGGCCCCTCAAGACCTGCGACGTCGTGGCGGAGGACCTGGCCCGCGGCTTGTTGGAGGTGGCGGCGCCGGTGGGGCTCATCGTCGGCATAACGCCCAGCACCAATCCCACCTCCACCATTATATACAAGGCCCTCATCGCGCTCAAGGCGCGCAACGCCATAATATTTTCCCCCCACCCCGCGGCGCGCCTGTGCTCCATCGAAACGGCGCGTCTTCTGGCGGAGGCCGCGGCGGCGGCGGGCGCGCCCGCCGGCGTAATCTCCTGTCTTACCCAGCCGACGCCCGAGGCCGCGCGGGAGCTGATGCGTCACCGCGGCGTGGACCTTATCCTGGCCACGGGCGGGACGCCGATGGTGCGGGCCGCCTACTCCTCCGGCAAGCCCGCCTACGGCGTCGGCCCGGGCAACGTCCCCGTGTATATAGACCGGAGCGCGGACGTCGCGCACGCCGTCGCCTGCATCGTGGAATCCAAGTGCTTCGACAACGGCGTGATATGCGCGTCGGAGCAGGCGGTGGTGTGCGACGCGCCCGTCCGCGAGGCCGCGCGCCGGGAGTTCGAGCGGGCCCGGTGCGTCTTCCTGTCGCCCGAGCAGAAAGCGGCGGTGGCGCGGGTGCTGGACGACGGCGGGCGCCTCAACGCCGCCGTGGTGGGGCAGAGCGCGGCGCGCATCGCGGCCCTGGCCGGCTTCGCCGTCCCCGCCGACGCCGCCGTCCTCATCGGCTTCGAGGAACGCGTGGGCCGCGACGTCCCGTTTTCGTGGGAAAAGATATCGCCGGTGCTGGCCTGGTACGACGTCGCCGAATGGCGCGAGGGGTGCGAACGGTGCATGGAGGTCCTGGCCAACGGCGGCCTGGGTCACACCCTCGCCCTCCACGCCTGCGACGAGGCCGTCATCCGCGAGTTCGGCTTGCGCAAGCCCGTCTCCCGCGTATTGGTGAACACGCCCTCGTCGCAGGGGGCCATCGGCCTTACCACCAACCTCGACCCGGCATTGACGCTGGGGTGCGGGACGCTGGGCGGCAATATAACCTCCGACAACATAACGCCTCGCCACCTCCTGCACATCCGCCGCGTGGCGTACGACCGCCGTCGGGAGCGGAAGACGGCCTGCCCGGGCGCGGCGTCGGCCGACGCGCCCGACCCCGGCCTCGTGGCGCGGGTGGTGGAAGAGGTCATTAAAGAGCTCAGGAGGGGGGGCGGGTAAATGGTCTTGTGGGTGCGAAGGTTGTCCGCCGCCGTGCGCCGCCGGCCTCTGGACCTCCATATATTCTGCCTGGCGCTCGTCCTGGTGGGCGGCATCTTCGTCTTCGCGTATCAATCGCGCGTATTTTGGGAGGTGGTTATAACCGACCGCGTATCCTTGGAGGGGGCGCCGGTTTTCCAGGCGCTTTCGGGGATGACGATTTTGACGGACCTGGTTTGGTCGCCCTTCATGGTGGCCTCGGCGGTGGGCATCTGGCTCCGGCGGGGTTGGGGCCGGAAGCTGGGCCTCATCGTCGGCGGCGTGACGACTTGCATGGGCGTGGAAGGGGTGTTGTTTTTCCCGTTGACCAACCGCTTCGGCGTGGACGCGATGCGGGATTTCACCCGGTATTATAATTTCGTGGCCTATATGGCCAATTATGGTATTCTGGCCGTGGTCGGCTTCACGATGATTTTTTACCTCTGGTTCCGGAAGATCGAGTTCGGCGAACCGGACGAATAGGCGGCGCGGCCGCCGCGGCCGGAAGCCCAAGTTTTTAACGCGGGAGTCGCGAAAGGAGTGGGCATGCCTTCCAAGACGGAGATGGCCCTGGGGATGATAGAGACCCGAGGGCTGGTAGCGGCGGTCGAGGCCGCGGACGCGATGGTCAAGGCCGCGAACGTGCGTTTGATGGACAAGACGCGCGTCGGCGGCGGCCTAGTAACGGTCATGGTGCGCGGCGAAACCGGCGCGGTAAAAGCCGCCACCGAGGCGGGCGCCGCGGCGGCGGCCCGCGTGGGCGAGTTGGTTTCGGTCCACGTCATCCCCCGGCCCGACGATTCCGTAGAGTTCATTCTGCCCGAGGACGTCGGGGCCGGCAAAAAGGGTTAACGCCGGGCCTTAGATGGCCGCCGACGATTACGACGCCCTCGTCCGCGAGGCGACCGCGGCGGTTGTGGCGCGCCTGCGGGGTGCGGGCCGTGCGTTCACGGCTCCCGTCGGCGTTTCCGGCCGCCACGTCCACCTGTCGGCGGGAGACCTCGCGACGCTGCTGGGACCCGGCGCCGCCCTCACGCCGGCCCGGGACCTGGGCCAGCCGGGCCAGTTCGCCGCCGCGGAGGCGGTGATGGTCGTCGGGCCGCGCGCCTCGCTCCACGGCGTCCGCGTCGTCGGGCCGCTACGCCCTCGCACTGTGGTGGAGCTCGCGGCCGGCGACCTGTTCGCGCTGGGCCTGGACGCGTACGTCGCCGCCGGCGAAACGTTCGAAGTGGTGCTCGCCGGCCCCGCCGGCGTGTTGCGGCTGCCGGACGCGGGCGTAGTCTCGCGGCGCCACCTCCACGCCCCGCCGGCCGACGCCGAACGCTGGGCCCTGAAGGACGGCGATACGGTCTCGGCGCGGCTGGGGCTGCCGTCGCGCCGCGCGACGTTGGCCAACGTCCTCGTCCGCGTCGCCCCGGCGGCGGCGCTCGAGCTCCACGTCGACCAGGACGAGGCCAACGGGTGCGGCGCCCGCACCGGCGACGTCGCGACGATTATCGCCGGCGGCGCGGCCGACGTATCCGCCGCCGCCGCGGCGCCGGCGCGCGGAAAGCGGCGGCTTGTGACCGAGGCCGAAGTCGTCGCCGCCCACCGCCGGGGCGGCAAGCCGGACGTGGCCGGCGCGCTGCTTACGCCGTTCGCCCGGGACGCGCTCCGGCGCTTCTTCCCCGAACTCGCGGCCGCCGGGGAGCCGTAAGGAGCCAGCTTCGCGAACCGAAACCCGGCCGGAAGGACCGGCTTAACGTAACGGGGAGCATGCGATGATGAGGATAGCGGAAGTCGTGGGTTGCGTGTGGGCGACGCGGAAGGTGGAGAGCGTGCGCGCCCTCAAGTTCCTGCTCGCGCGCCCCCTGGACGACAACCTGAAGCCGACGGGCCGCCTGTGGGTGGTGGCGGACGTCGTGGACGCGGGCGTGGGCGACCGCATTATCGTCGCGACCGGCCGCGCGGCGCGGCTCGCGGTGGGCGACGAAGACGCCGCCGTCTCCGCCGCCGCCGTCGGCGTCGTGGACTCGCTGGATATGCCGGGTAAATAAACGCGCATGTCTCTCGCCGACACCATACGGGACGCGGGCGTGCTGGGCGCGGGGGGCGCCGGCTTTCCGGCCCACGTCAAGCTGGGCCGCAAGGCGGAAGTCTTCATCATCAACGGCGTGGAGTGCGAGCCGCTGGCCCACAAGGACGAGGCCGTCCTCGCGGGCCGCGCCGCAGACGTCGTCTCGGCCGCCGCGGCCATCCGGGAGGAGCTGGGGGCGAAAGAGGTTATATTGGCGGTCAAGGAGACGCGCGCCGCGGCGACCGCCAAACTCTACGGCGGCGTCAAGGTCGTCCCGCTCCCGGACGTGTATCCCGCCGGCGACGAGGCGGTCCTGGTCTATGAGGCCATCGGCCGCCGCGTCCCCGCGGCCGGGATTCCGCCGGACGTGGGGGTCGTGGTCGCGAACGCCGAGACCGTCCTGAACGTAGCGCGGGCGCTGCGGGGCAAAGCGGCGACGACGAGTTGGGTTACGGTGTGCGGCGCGGTGGCGAAGCCGTTTACGGCCGAGGTCCCGCTGGGGACGGCCGCGGCCGACCTCGTGGCGGAGGCGGGCGGCGCGACGGCCCCGGCCTTCGCGGTCTTCGACGGCGGCCCGATGATGGGGGAGGAGATAGACGCCGGCGCCTTCGGCGTTCGGCTGACTACCGGCCAGATAACGGTCTTGCCGCGCGACCATCCCGTCGTGGCGCGAAGCCGGCAGCCGCTGGCCCACGTCCGGACCATCGCGGGCTCGGCGTGCACGCAGTGCCGCGATTGCACGGAGCTCTGCCCGCGCTACCTCCTCGGCTACGACGTGACGCCCCACCTGTCGATGCGGCGTTTTTTCAGTTGGGGAGACGAAACCAAGCCGGAGTTTTTCGGCAACGCCGTCGCGTGCACCGGCTGCGGCCTGTGCGAGCTCTACGCCTGCCCCATGGCGATTTCGCCGCGGCGCGTCCAGAACCACCTGCGCCGGCAGCTGGCCGGCGAGGCAAGGGCGGAAGGCGGGGGCGTTATCCACGCCGACCGGGCGGGGAGATTGGTCCCCTCGGCGCGGCTCAAGAAAAGGATAGCGGTGGGCGACTTCGACCGGCCGGCGCCGTTACGGGAGTTGAGTTCGGCGCCGCGACGGGTTATAATATCGTTGTTTCAACCCTACGCCAAGGCGCCGCGGGCGGTCGTTGGCCCCGGCGACCGGGTGGAGGCGGGCCAGAAAATCGCCGCCCCCGCGGCCGACGAGCCGAGGGGCGTCCCGGTTTTCGCGGGCATTTCCGGCCGCGTGGTGGAGGCCGGCGAGGAGTGCGTAATCATTGACCGGACGCAGGTGGCGTGACGGTCGGGAAGCGAGGGTGCGCATGAAGACGGCTCGAGCCATAGCCGGCCTGCTGGCGTTCGCCGCCGTGGCCGCGGCGTACGAGGCGCCGGATATAGAGAAGATCGACCCCCAGGACCTCGCCAAGTTCAAAGAGGCCTACACGTATTACCTCGACGGCGTGAAATATGAGCAGGAGCAGTCGTGGGTTTCGGCCAGCCAGGCGTACCGCAACGCCGTCAAGACGTACCCCAACTACGCGGACGCCCAATACGGCCTGGGGCGCATGGCGCTGCGATTGGGGCGGCTGGACGAGGCCGAGGAGGCGCTCCTCACGGCCCTCCGGCTCAAGCCCGAACTCTACGCCGCGCACAGCGAGCTGGGCAACGTCCATTACCGGCGCGGCGAATACAATAAGGCGGCGTTGGAGTTTCAGGAGGCGCTCAAGAAAGATCCCAACGACATGGTGGCGCGCTACAACCTCGCCAACGCCTACCGCAACCTGGACAAGCCGGAGAAGGCCATAGAGCAGTACGAGAAGGTCCTGGCCAACGACCCGTCGAACGTGGATTGCTACTTCAACATGGCGTTGGCATATGAGGACCTGGGCAAGAGCGAGGAAGCCGTGGCCGCCTTCGAGAAGTTCGTCGCGGGCGCGGGGGACGACCCCGACCAGGCGGAGTGGGTAAGCCGGGCCAAGGAATACATCAAAGAGATCCGGGAAGGCAAGAAGGGGCCGTAGCGATGCCTTCGGAAGAGGCGTTGGGCCTGGTGGAGTTCTCGTCCATCGCCCGCGGCATCGAGGCCGTGGACGCGATGGTGAAGGAGGCGGAGGTCCGTCTCCTGGCCTCTCGGACGTCGTGCTCCGGCAAGTACATCGGCGTGGTGGCGGGCGCCGTGGCGGCCGTGCAGTCGGCGGTGGCGGCGGCCCGGGAGACGGGCCGCGGGCACTATGTGGACGACCTGGTCATCCCCAACGTGCACGAGCAGGTGTTAGCCGCGGCGGCGGGGGCGGTTCAGGTGCCGGCCAAGGCCGCGCTGGGGGTAATCGAAACGTTCTCGCTCGCGTCCGCCATCGCGGCGGCGGACGCGGCGGTCAAAGCGGCGCCGGTGACCCTCCTGGAGCTGCGGCTCGGGACGGGCATCGGCGGCAAGGGTTTTACCACGATGGTCGGGGAGACGGCGGCGGTGGCGGCGGCCGTGCAGGCGGGCGCGGCGGAAGCCGGCCGGCGCGGCCTCCTGGTCGCAACCGCCGTTATCCCCGCTCCCTATCAAGACCTTCTGGACAAGCTGGTGTAAGGACGGCGGCGTGGGCCGCCTACGGGTGACATGGCATTTAAAGAAATAATCAACGTCAAGAACAAACGCCTCGGTTTCTTCGAGGCGTGGTGCAAGGCGTGCGGCATTTGCATCGCGCTGTGCCCCAAGCACGTTTTCGACACGGGCCCGGGCGGTAAACCGGTGGTAGTACGGCCCCAGGATTGTATCAACTGCGGGACGTGCGAAGTCATGTGCCCCGATTTCGCCATCGGTTGGTACGAGGACCCGCTCTCCGACGAGGAGTTGAAGGAAGCCCATCGGCGGGGCGCGGAAGAGGAAGGACCCCGGGCGGCGGAAACGACTGTGGTTCCGGCGGCGAAGCGGAACAAGGTTAAAGGCGGTTAACGACCCTATGGTTCTAACCCAAGGTAATGAAGCCATCGCCCGCGCGGCGTTGGACGCCGGCGTCCGCTTTTTCGCGGGCTACCCCATCACCCCCTCCACGGAAATCGCCGAGATAATGTCGGAAGAGCTCCCCAAAGTGGGGGGCAAGTTCCTGCAGATGGAGGACGAGATCGGGTCCCTCGCGGCCTGCATCGGCGCGTCGCTGACCGGCGTCAAGGCCATGACCGCCACCAGCGGCCCCGGCTTTTCGCTGATGCAGGAGAACCTCGGCTTCGCGTATATGACCGAGGTCCCGTGCCTGGTGGTCAACGTTATGCGCGGCGGCCCCAGCACCGGCGTCCCCACCGGCCCGGCGCAGGCCGACGTCATGCAGGCCCGGTGGGGAACCCACGGCGACCACCCCGCGATAGTCCTGGCGCCGTCGTCGGTGCTGGATTGTTACACGCTGACTATCCGCGCCCTGAACCTCGCCGAAAGATATCGGTTGCCGACCATTCTGATGCCGGACGAGATCATAGCCCACATGCGGGAGGACGTGAAGTTTCCGGAGAACAGCGAGGTCTGGGACCGGGAGCCGCCCCGCGTGCCGCCGGAGTGGTATTTCCCCTACGACGATTCCGCGGCCGAGGCGGCGCCGCTGGCGCCGTTCGGCCACGGCTTCCGGTTCCACATCACGGGTTTGACGCACGACCGGGCCGGCTACGCCACGTCCATCCCGGCGGAGATAGACCGGTGCATCCGCAACTCCATGCGCAAGACGCTGAAGTTCCGTAAGGAGGTAATATACGTCGAGCACGAGCACCTGGCGGACGCGGAGGTCGTGGTCGCGGCCTACGGGATTTCGGCGCGGGCGGCCGCGGCCGCCACGACCCAGGCGCGGGCCCGGGGCTTGCGCGTGGGTTTCATCGACCTCAAAACCATATGGCCGTTCTGTTATCGGCTGGTGCGACGCGTAGCCGAGTCCGTGAAGGCCATAATCGTACCGGAGATGAACATGGGCCAGTTGGTGCGCGAATTCGAGCGCGCGGCGTGCGGCCGGACCCAGGTCATTCCCATCAACCGCGTTGACGGCGAACCCATCACGCCCCGCCAGATCTTCGGCGTGATTACCGAGTTCACCTCTACGGGAGGAGTCAACCATGGCTAAGGTGAGGGAGCTCAACCCCTCCGAACTGGTCCACGAGTACCTGCGGCAGAAGAAGAAATTCCCGCACGTCTGGTGCGCGGGGTGCGGCATCGGCACCATCCTGGGAGCGATAATCCGCGCCATCGCCAACTGCGAACTGGACCGCGACCGCGTGGTCATGGTTTCCGGGATCGGCTGCTCGTCGCGGCTCCCCATTTACGTGGACTTCAACACCCTCCACACGACCCACGGCCGCGCCATCGCCTTCGCCACCGGGATAAAGACCGCGCGGCCGGAGCTCGAGGTCATCGTCGTCACGGGCGACGGCGACGCCGCCGCCATCGGCGGCAACCACCTCATCCACGCCTGCCGGCGCAACATCAACCTTACCGTTATTTGCATCAACAACAACATCTACGGGATGACGGGGGGCCAGGCATCGCCCACGACGCCCTACGGCCGCGTGGCCACGACCGCGCGCTACGGCGCCTTCGAGCGGGCCTTCGACCTGTGCGAGCTCACCAAGGCCGCGGGCGCCGCGTTCGTGGCGCGCGGGGCGGTCTTCTACGCCCGGCCGCTCGAGAAAATCATCGGCCAGGCCATCCAGAAGAAAGGATTCGCCTTCGTGGAAGTGGTCTCGCAGTGCCCGACGTACTACGGCCGCTTCAACCAGTTCAAGACGCCGGTGGACATGCTCTACTGGCAGCGCGACCACACCGTGAACGTGAAGGCGGCGGGGAAATTGAAGCCGGAAGAGATGAAAGACAAGCTTCTCACCGGCGTCCTCGCCGACCGCGACTACCCGGAGTTCACCGAGCTTTACGACAAACTCATTGCCGACCTGAAGGCGGGAAAGAAATGATAGTGGTTCGGTTTGCGGGCTTCGGCGGCCAGGGGCTTTTGACCGCCGGTCTGGTCCTCGCCGACGCGGCCATCCACGACGGAAAGAAAGTCATCCAGACGCAGAGTTACGGCCCGGAGGCCCGCGGCGGCGCCAGCCGCTCGGACGTCATCATAGCCGACGAGGAAATCGCGTTTCCCAAGCCGGAGCGGCTCGACGTACTGGTGGCCATGAACCAGGTCGCCGTGGATAAATATACGGCCATGTTGGGAGAGGACGGCGTCCTCCTCGCCGACGCCACGTTCGTGCACACGGTCACCTTCGGCGACAGCTATCTCATCCCCTTCACCGCGCTGGCCCGCGAGAAGTTCGGCAAACCGTTCGTGGCCAACGTCGTCGCGCTCGGGGCGCTGGTGGAGCTGAAGGCCGTGGTCTCCCGCGCGGCGTTGATCAAAGCCTTGGAGCAGCGCGTCCCCGCCGGGGCGCTGGCGTTGAACCTGCAGGCGTTCGACGCGGGCGTCGCCGCGGTGCGCGAGGCCGCCGCCGCCCAGACCCGGGCCGAACAGAATTTCGACATCGTATAGGCGGCGCCGGCATGGAAAAAACGCTCTTTATGGTGAAGCCGGACGCCGTAGCCCGCGGGTTGGTGGGCGAGCTCGTGGCATTGATGGAGGGCGAGGGCTTTACTATCGAACGGCTGGAGCTCCAGCGTTTCGACCGCGCCCGGGCCGAGGCGTTCTACGACGTCCACCGCGACAAACCCTTCTTCGGCAAGCTGGTAACCTACATCACGTCGGGGCCGGTAGTCCCCATGGTCCTGGCCGGCGAAAACGCGGTGGGCCGCGTCCGGGCGCTGATGGGCGCCACCGACCCGGCCCAGGCCGCCGCCGGGACCATACGCCGCAAATACGGCGAGTCGCTGGAGCGCAACGCCGTCCACGGCTCCGACAGCCCGGCCTCGGCCGCCCGCGAAATCGCGGTCGCCTTCGGCGGCGCGTAGCGGTGGCCGCGACCCGGTGGAACGTCGCGAACCTACTGTCGTTGTCGCGGGTCCCGCTGGTCGCGCCGGCGCTGGTCCTCCTCTGGCGCGGCCAATACAAAGGCGTCGCGCTGGCGTTGCTCATCGCCGCCTGGCTCACCGACGTATTGGACGGTTGGCTTGCGCGGCGGCTGGGTGTGGTCACCGACTTCGGCAAGGTTGTTGACCCGCTGGCCGACAAGGCGGCCATCGCGGCGGCGGGCGTCGTCCTGGTCTGGAAATACGGCGTTCCGTGGTGGCTGTTCGCGGCCGTGGTCGCGCGCGACGTCGCCATCGTCGCGAGCGCTTGGTGGATAATCAAGGCGCGGCGGCGCGTCCCCATGTCGGAATTTTGGGGGAAGGCCGCCGCCCTCGCCATGGTGGCCTACGGTCTGGCGGTAATCGTTGACGCGACCGGGCTGCCCGCCCGCGTCCTGGCGTGGGCGGTGGCGGCGCTGGTCGCGGCCTCTTCCGCCGCATACGCGTTCGTGCTGGCCCGCGCGCTGAAGGCGAAGCCGCCGGCGGACGCATAGATATACGACCCCGTAACGTGAAACAAGGTTTTCCACAGGAGGCAGCGTTGGGTTACAAGATTCTGGCGCGCGACGACATCACGTCGGAATCGGTGCGGATGGTGGTAGCCGCGCCGCACGTCGCCCGCAAATGCGAGCCCGGGCAATTCATAATGTACCGCCTGGACGATAAGGGCGAGCGGATTCCGCTGACCATCGCCGACTTCGACCGCGCCCAAGGGACCATCACGATAATTTTCCAGAAGGTGGGGAAGTCCACCTATCACCTCGCGACGTTCAAGGTCGGCGACGAGATTCGGGACTTCGTGGGCCCGCTGGGGCGCCACATGGACGTGGGCCGGCTCGGGACCGTGGCGTGCCTGGGCGGCGGCCTCGGCATAGCGCCCATCTACCCCAAGGTCCGGGGCTTGAAGGAAGCCGGCAACCGCGTCGTCAGCATCATCGGCGCCCGGCGCAAAGACCTCGTCATCCTCGAAAGCGAGATGCGGGCGCAGTCCGACGAGCTCTACGTCACGACCGACGACGGCTCGTACGGCCTCCACGGCTTCGTGACCGACCAACTCAAAATACTCGTGGACCAGGGCCACAAGTTTGACGCGTGTCTCGCGGTGGGCCCTATCCCGATGATGGAGGCCGTGTGCAAGCTCACCGCGGCGCTCAAACTCCGCACCATCGTCAGCCTGGACACCATCATGGTCGACGGCACCGGCATGTGCGGCTCCTGCCGCGTGACGGTGGGCGGCGAGACCAAGTTCGCGTGCGTGGACGGCCCGGTCTTCGACGGGCACCAGGTGGATTGGGCGGAAGCCAAGGCCCGCCAGTGCCGCTACCGGCCGCAGGAGGCCGAGGCGCTGGCCCGCTTCCGCGAGGGAAAGGGGGCGGCGTAAATGGCGGAAGAAAAGAAGGAGAAGAAGAAGGTCGTCCGCGAGAAATACCCGATGCGGGAGCAGCCGCCGGCCGAGCGCGTCCGCAACTACAAGGAAGTCCCCTACGGCTACGACGTCGAGACGGCGGTGGCCGAGGCCTCGCGCTGCCTGGCGTGCAAGGATTCGCCCTGCATCGGCGGCTGCCCGGTGGAGATAGACATCCCCGCCTTCGTCCGGGCCATCGCCGACAGGGACTTCGCCGAGGCCATCCGCGTGATGAAGTCCTACAACAACCTGCCGGCGGTCTGCGGCCGCGTCTGTCCGCAGGAGACGCAGTGCGAGCAGCTCTGCATCCTGGGCAAGAAGTTCGAGCCCGTGGCCATAGGCCGGCTGGAGCGCTTCATCGCGGATTACGATTACGAACATAAAGTGGCGCCGCCCCCCAAGATCGACCCGCCCAAGGGCAAGAAAGTCGCCGTCGTGGGCGCGGGGCCCGCGGGGCTGACGGCGGCCGGCGACCTCGCCCGCATGGGCTACGGCGTCGTCCTGTACGAGGCGTTCCACGACACCGGCGGCGTCCTCCGCTACGGCATCCCCGAGTTCCGCCTCCCCAAGGCCATCCTGGACAAAGAGGTGGACTACGTCCGGAGCCTGGGCGTCAAGGTGGAGTGCAATATGGTCATCGGGAAGGTCTTCACGGTGGAGGAGCTTTTGGGCGAGATGGGCTTCGGCGCGGTCTTCATCGGGACGGGCGCCGGCCTTCCCCGATGGATGGGCGTCCCGGGCGAGAACCTCATCGGCGTCTATTCCTCCAACGAGTGGCTCACGCGCATCAACCTCATGCGGGCTTACGAGTTTCCGAAATACGACACGCCCATCTGGCCGGGCAAGAACGTCATCGTCATCGGCGGCGGTAACACCGCGATGGATTCGGTGCGGACGGCGCTGCGGATGGGCGCCGACAAGGCGTCCATCTACTACCGGCGGAGCGAAAAGGAAATGCCGGCCCGGGTGGAGGAATACCACCACGCCCAGCAGGAGGGGGTCCAATTCCGCTTCCTGGTGGCTCCCACGAAGGTCATGGGCACCGACGACGGCTGGGTGCGCGGGATGGAGTTCGTGGAAATGGAGCTGGGCGAGCCGGACGAGAGTGGCCGCGGGCGCCCCATAGAGAAAAAGGGCTCCAACTTCGAGGTGGACTGCGACATGGTGGTGGTGGCGGTGGGGACGTTCCCCAACCCCATCATCCCCGAGGCCACGCCCCGGCTGGAGCTTACGAAGTGGCGCACCATAAAGGTGGACGAGGAGACGGGGGCCAGCAGCATCCCGGGCGTCTTCGCCGGCGGCGACATCGTCACGGGCGGCGCCACGGTCATCTCGGCCATGGGGGCCGGGAAGCGCGCGGCCCGCGGGATAGACGCCTACCTCTCGGGCAACAAGTAGCGCCCGAATATGTGACGGGACGATTGCCAAACTTTTTCGCCGACGTCGCCGCTGGCCTCGCGACGTTCTTTTTCCCGTCGCGGTGCCGCGCGTGCGGCGCGGACCTGGAGGGCGGCGGGCCGCGGCTTTTGTGCGAACAGTGCCGGCGTGTCTTCGCCGCCCCTTTGTCGGCGGCCTGGCGGGATGGGTGCCTCCTTCATGCCGGCGAAACCCCCGAGTACGCCCGGCTGCCCTACGACGGGCCGGCGGGGGCCGCGGTTCGGCTTCTGAAGTTCGGGGGGCACCGGCGGATGGCGCCGCTTCTGGCCGGGGCCGTCGCGCCGCTCGCGGCCGAGCTCGCCCGGGCCTACGAGTTGGACGTCGCGGTGCCGGTCCCGCTCCACCCGCGGCGCCGCCGGGAGCGGCGTTTCAACCAGGCCGAGGAAATCGGCTCGCGGCTCGCGGCCGGCGCGGGCCTGGACTTCCGACCCTGGGGGCTCGCGCGTGTCCGCTACACGCGGCCCCAGGTGGAGCTGGAGCCCGAGGAGCGGCTGGCCAACGTCCGCGGCGCCTTCGCGGCCCGGGAGCTGTTCGCCGGCCGCCGCGCGCTGTTGGTGGACGACGTGATAACGACCGGCGCCACCGTCCGGGAGTGCGCCGGGGAGCTGCGCCGGGCCGGCGCGGCGGCGGTCGTGTGTTGCGCCGCGGCGGGCGGCGGCATAATCCCCGCCGACGAGAAGGCCGAGAGGTAACCCTATGGAAGCTAAAAAAGTTTTCGTGTGGCTGGGCGTGATGTTCGTCCTGTGCTTCTGCTTCCTCGGCTCGTGCCTCCTCGCGGGTTACACGGTGTCGGAGGAGGGGCGCCACGGCGTCCGCGGCCTTATGTGGGACGCGAAGCACCTGGGCGGCGAGGACCGGGAGAAACGCCGGGCGGGCGGCAGCTACAACCTCACCTTCAACGACGACGGCTCGAGCGAGTTTTACGGCGACGGCCTCCGCCTTTCCCTCCCCGCGGGTTACAAGCCCGACCCGGACGCCGTCCGGAACGCCGACGCCCCGGCCTACGACTACTACGTCGCCGGCCCGGGCGGCAAGGTCCAGCTGCGCCTCCGCCGCGAGAACCGCGACACGGGTTACGACCCCTGGTACGGCGAGTCGGACGCGCGCGCCTTCTTCAAGCACGCCGAGGAATACGCCCGGGAGATAGGGGGGGAGGCGGCGCTCAAGTCGCACCCGCTGGCCGTCGTCCCCGCGTCCACGCGGGACCAGGTCTACGCCGACGAGGGCTACGAGGGCTGCTTCGCCTACGCCCCCGATATGTACGAGAAGACCGGCTTCGAGGGCGAATACTTCGTTATGTACCAACGCGGCTTCGAGAACGCCGTCCTGGTCTCGGTGGCCTTCAAGCCCTTCGACCGCGAGGCGGCGCTTTTGACCGGGCGCCGTCTGGCCGAGGGGTTCCACTACGACTGAGTCGCCACATGGCCGATAAAACCGACTGGACCGACGAGCGGCACCGCCGCATCATCGAAGAGCAGCGGCGTTACATGTGGACGCCGGAGCAGCTCGCGCGCCTCGCGACGTGGTATGGCCTGAAGCCGGGGAAGACCGAGAAATAGTAAGACTGTATCGCATCAAGGAGGACCAAAATGGATACTGTAGCTACGTGCAACCAGTTACAAGAAGACGAGGCTAAAAGACTTTATTGCCGAATAGCCGTTTTTAGAGACGGGTTCGAGCGCGCGATTACCCTTGATACATGCGATGGGTGCGAATACGGCCAATTGTATAGGGAAGTACAATGTCCGGAATTGGATGGGTCGATTGATATAATACCCATGCAAAGGGGGAATTTCAGTATGGAAGAATATTTAGGTATTGTTTCGGCGGAATATATTTGCCGGACAACCCAAAGGCGTATCGGGCCTTCAGATTGCCGTGGTTGTTCGGTACGGGATGCGGCCGAGGTAGAATCGTTAATCACAGAGACCGGGAGTTTATTAAAAACCGTCGGATTAGAGAAAGCGTTAACAGATATAGACGATGCGAGGCATTTGTTGGGTAGTCCCCAATGGAAACCTTCTGACGCCGAAAAAATATTAACCGACGCATCTGCGGGTTTGGAAGAAACCCTTAAGCGGATTAATATTGCGTACGGGGAGAGTTTAAAAGGAAATGAGGTGCTAACCGACTTATGGAATACGCTTAAACCTAAGTTAAATATTGATACGAGGTTTAACCAGTTATTGGATGGCTCTATTAGGGCATTTATAAGAAGAATATCAATATTAAGGAACAAGGAAAGTAGGGCCCATACGTCGGAGCTTACGCCTTCGCAGTTAGAAGCCCGTTTCTATTTAAACACCGTGTTAATCCTCATAGATTTTATCGTACGGTTAGCAAGAGTCGACGGGAAATTATGAATGCAACTGATAAAACCGACTGGACCGACGAGCGGCACCGCCGCATCATCGAGGAGCAGCGGCGTTACATGTGGACGCCGGAGCAGCTCGCGCGCCTCGCGACGTGGTACGGCCTGAAGCCGGGGATGACGCTTCTGGATCTCGGCTGCGGCTACGGCTACGTTGGCTCGGCCTACGGCCCGTACGTCGCGCCGGGCGGCCGCGTCGTCGGCGTGGACCGCGAGTGCGCGCTGGTGGACGAGGCCCGGCGCCGCGCGGCGCCCGCGAGCTGCGGCGCCCGGACGGACGTCGTGGCCGGCGACGCGTGCGCCGTCCCGCTCGCGGACGCGTCGGCCGACGCGGCCTTCTGCCAGACGCTACTCATGCACCTCGTCGCGCCGGAGCGGGCTCTCGCGGAAATGGTGCGGGTCGTGAAACCCGGCGGCCTCGTCGCCGCCAACGAGCCGGACCACCTCGCCCTGGGCGCCGGCTACTACTCCGCCGTCCCCTTCGACCGCGACGTGTTCCTGCGGGACATGGCCCTCTGGCTGACGTGTTACGAGGGGCGCAAGAAGCGCGGCCGGGGCGACTACGCCATCGGCGGCCGCGTGCCGGAGATGATGCGCGCGTTGGGCCTGGAGGACATAGACGTCCGCCTCAACGAGAAGGTCTATTGCCTGGTTCCGCCGTACGAGACGCCGTTCCAACGCCACGTCCGCGACATGACGCTGGCGAACATCGCCCGCCGCGACGAGTGGAAGGACGAGGGCCGGGAGGACTACGTCGCCGGCGGCGGCGCGGCCGACGTCTGGGACCGGGAGTGGGAGCGGACGGCCGCGCGCGACGAGCGCATCGGCGCGGCGCTGGAGGCGGGGGAGCTGTTCGCGACGTCGGTGGTCGCGTTTTACGCCTTCAAGGCGCGGAAGCCGCGCTAATCGCGGCGTTTATGTGACCACGGACCACGGGTTGCCTTGCGCGACGGCCCCGTTTTTGTTATACTACCGGCCCTTGTTTCCCGAGCCCCATCACCCTCCAGGAGGCGCATTCATATGGCTATTAAAATCGGCATCAACGGCTTCGGGCGGATAGGCCGGCAGGTCTTCCGTATCATGTACGAGCGCGGCGGCTTCGACGTCGTCGGCGTCAACGACCTCACCGACGCGCCGACGCTGGCGCACCTCCTCAAGCACGACTCGGTCCACGGGCGCTTCGCGGCCGACGTGAAGGCCGACAGCGCCGACCTGCTCGTGGCCGGCAAGAAAGTCCGCGTCCTGGCCGAGAAGGACCCCGCCAAGCTCCCGTGGAAGGACCTGGGCGCCGACATAATAATAGAGTCCACCGGCAAGTTCCGGGACCGCGAGAAGGCGCAGTGGCACATCGACGCCGGCGCCAAGCGCGTCATCATCTCCGCCCCCGGCAAGAACCCGGACTGGACGGTGGTCCTGGGCGTCAACGGCGGGGCCTACGACCCCGCGAAGCATTTCATCATATCCAACGCGAGCTGCACGACCAACTGCCTGGCGCCGGTGGCGAAGGTGCTGTGGGACAACTTCGGCATCGAGGCCGGCATCATGACCACCATCCACGCCTACACCAACGACCAGGTCATCCTGGACTTCCCTCACAAGGACCTGCGCCGGGCGCGCGCCGCGGCCGTGTCCATGATTCCGACCACCACCGGCGCCGCCAAGGCCATCGGCGAGGTCATCCCGGAGCTCAAGGGCAAGCTGGACGGCTTCGCCATCCGCGTCCCGACCCCCAACGTCTCGGTGGTGGACCTCACGGTGACGCTGGGCAAGGACGCCGACGCCGCCGCCATCAACGCGGCGATGAAGGACGCGGCGTCCAAGCCGCCGCTCCAGGGCATCATGGCCGTGTCCGAGGAGCCGCTCGTCTCCATAGATTACAACCACACCGCGGTTTCGGCGACGGTGGACCTCGAGCTGACCAAGGTCGTCGGCAAGCGGCTGGCCAAGGTCATCGCCTGGTACGACAACGAGTGGGGTTACGCCACGCGCATGGTGGACCTCGCGAAGATGATAGGTTAGGTGACCCATGGCGGTTAAGACCATCGACGACGTGGACGTAAAGGGGAAGCGGGTGCTGGTGCGCGCGGACCTCAACGTCCCCATCAAGGGCGGCATAGTGGGGGACGATACGCGCATCGTCGCGACCCTCCCCACGGTCCAGGCCCTCATCGGCCGCGGCGCCCGCGTCATCCTGTGCTCCCACCTCGGCGACCCGAAGGCCGGCCCCCAGGTCGACCTCTCGCTTATGCCGGTGGCGGCGGTGCTGGCCGGCAAACTCGGCAAGCCGGTGGCGTTCGTCGACCGGTGCGAGGGGCCGGCGGCGGAGGCCGCGGTGGCCAAGCTCGCCGACGGCGACGTCCTCCTCCTGGAGAACACGCGCTTCTGGCCGGGCGAAAAGGACAACGACCCGGCGTTCGCGCGGGGGCTCGCGGCGCTGGCGGACGTTTACGTGGACGACGCCTTCGGCACGGCGCACCGCAAGCACGCCTCCAACCTGGGCGTTGCCCAGCTCGTGAAGCCGGCGGTGGCGGGCTACCTCGTCGCCAAGGAGACCGAGTATCTCGATAAAATCGTCCGGGCGCCGAAGCGGCCGTTCGTGGTCGTGATGGGCGGCGCCAAGCTTTCCACGAAGCTCTCGGTGGTGCAGAACCTGCTGGATAAGGTGGACCGCTTCGTCATCGGCGGCGGCATGGCGTATACCTTCCTGAAGGCCCAGGGCCGCAAAATCGGCTCGTCGCTGGTGGAGGACGACTTCGTCGCGGCGGCCAAAGAGGTTCTGGCCAAGGGCGGCGCCAAAATCTTGCTCCCCGAAGACCACGTCGCGGCCAAGGGCCCCGAGGACGCCGCGTCCGCGGTGGTCGTGAACGGCCCGGACATCGCCGACGGCCTCGCCGGCGTGGACATCGGCCCGGCCACCCGGACGCGGTTCGCCGACGCGTGCCGCGGCGCCGGGACGATATTCTGGAACGGGCCGATAGGCGTGTTCGAGATCCCGGCCTTCGCCGCGGGGACGCAGGCCGTGGCCGAGGCCATCGCGGCTTCGGGTGCCGTGACGGTGGCGGGCGGCGGCGAAACCGTCCAGGCGGCCAGAAAGTTCGGCGTCGCCGACCGGCTGAGCCATATTTCCACGGGCGGCGGCGCTTCCCTCAAGTACCTGGAAGGGAAGCCGCTGGCCGCTATCGCCGCGCTGGACCAGAAGTGACCGTAAACATTGGACTAATAGCCGGCCGCGAGGCCGGCTTTTTGTTTTACCTTGCGCCGGCCCCAGCTTTGTGGTATAATGAGTTCAGAAAATGAATGGCGAGTATAATTACTGACTTCCCAGTTCAAGCTGCTCCCGGAGAAAAGACCCCTTGACCAGGCGGGAAAGAGAGAAGGAGAGCCGCCGGCGCGAGATACTCGCGGCCGCCCACCAGGTGTTCAGCGAGCGGGGCTACGCCGGCGCGACGCTGGACGAGGTGGCCCGCGTCGCCGAGTACGCGAAGGGGACGCTCTACAGTTATTTCCCGTCCAAGAGCGAGCTTTTCGCGGCGTTGGTAGAGCGGGAATTCGACCTGCTGGTGGCGGACATGCGGGAAGCGGTGGCGGCGAACGCGGACCCGGCGGCCGCGGTCCGCGCCGCCATTCTCGTGATGCTGGAATACGTCGACGTGCACGCCGACTTCCTCCGCATCGCGATCTCTCACCAGGACCCCTGCGGCCGCCCGGACGCGGCCAAGATCCGCGATATAATAGCGGCCCGCATCGGCGAGGTCGTCGACGTCGTGGGCCGGCGGATGGCGGAGGGCATAGCGGCGGGTTATTTCAAGAATTACGACCCCGCGATGGTGGGGTATCTGCTTTTGGGGTTCGTGCGAAACTTCTCGGAATATAAGTTCCGGTTGGAAGAGCGGCCGGCCTTCGGCGAGGAGGCCGCGGACGCGATAATGGATATATTCTTGGACGGCTTCCGGCGCCGGACGCCGGTCGTCCCGGAGGATAGATGAGGAACAAGTTATGCGGGTGGGCCGCGGCCGTTTTGCTGGTTTTCGGCGCGGCGGCGGCGGAAGAAGCCGCGCCCGTAACGCTCACGCTGGCCGACGCCGTTGGCCGGGCGTTGGAAGTGGACGAGGGTTACCGGAGCGCCCAGGAGGACGTCGCGAGCGCCGAGGCGGGCGTGAAAGTGGCGCGGGCCGCGTTCCTGCCGCCGGTCTCCCTGTCCGCCGACGCCTCGAAGCTGGTCGGCCTTCGGACCACGCAAATACCCGCCAATATATTCGGCCCGGGGATGCCGCCGGAACCTATAGAATTCTCGCTGGCGCCGGATAAAAATATTACCCTGGGGGCGACGCTGACGCAGCCGCTGTACCAGGGCGGCCGTGATTACACCGGCTACCACATGGCGAAGGTTTCGCGGAACCTCTCGGGCGAAAAGCTCCGCCAGAGCCGGACCGACGTCATATACAACGTCGTGAGGGCTTACTACGGCGCGGTGTTGGCGGACGAGGCGGTGCGGGTCGCCGACGCGAGTGTCGCCGTCGCGATGAGCCACGTCCAGGCGACGGAGGACCGTTACGACGCCGGCCTCGTTTCCGAATACGACGTCCTGCGCGCCCGGGTCCAGCTGTCCAACCTGGAGACGGCGCAGCGGGAGGCCTCGGACCGCCGTTTGTTGGCTAACCGTTACCTCCTGAACCTCCTCACGCTGCCGTCGGACACGTCCCTGGCCTTGACCGACCGGCTGTCCTTCAACCTCGAGACCTTCAACGAGGAGGAGTCGGTGGCGACGGCGGCGGCCAAACGGACCGAGCTGGTGCAGTTGGACATGGGGCGCGAGCTCGCGGACTTCGGCGTGAAGCAGGCGCGGTCGGGCGACAACCCCGTCGTCATGTTCGTGGCCGCGTATCAATATTACGCCCAGGATTTCACGGCGGATTTCTCGCGGACCTGGAAAAACCAGGGCACTCTCGCCCTCTCCGTGTCCTGGCCGATTTTCGACTGGTTCGCGACCCGCAACAAGGTCCGCCAGTCGCGCGTCGAGGTCTACAAGGTCGAGCGGACGCAGGAGCTCGTGAAGAAAGGCGTGGAGCTGGAGGTCCGCACCGCCTACGACGTTTTTATGACCGCGGAGAAGACGGTCCGCTCGCAGCAGGACAACGTGGAGCTCGCGCAGCGGGGGCTGGATATCGCGCAGGCGCGCTACGAGGCCGGCCTGATGTCCAACCTGGAGGTCCTGGACGCGCAATCGGCGCTGACGCAGGCCGAGCTCGGCTACTACCGGGCCCTCCACGACTACGACCTAGCGAAGTTCGCCCTGCGCAGGGCCCGCGGCGACCTGGACGCCTACGCCTTCAACTAGGCGCGGGACGAAAAAAAGGCGGCCCGATAGGGGCCGCCTTTTTTGTTTGCGGGGGGGAGGTCAGGCCGCGGGTTTCTCGACCTTTTTGGGTTGGGGCGGGCGCGGGCCGCGGGGTCTCGCGCCCCGCCGGCCGCCCTCGGTTTCCTCGATCGGCCCCAGCGACTTCATCTTCTTAGCCGGGGCGGCTTTGCCGGCGGCCGTCTTGGCCGGCGCGGCCTTTTTCTTTTGCTCCCGGGTGGCGTCGCCGGCTTTGGCCTTGGCCACGGTCTCGGCCGTCGTTTGCGCCTCGTCCATGCCGTAGCGTTTGCGGAACCGGTCCACGCGGCCGGCGGAATCCAGCAGCTTCTGCTTCCCGGTGAAGAAGGGGTGGCAGTTGGAGCAGATTTCGACGTTGATGCCGGGCGTCGTGGTCCGGATTTCGACCTCGCTGCCGCAGGCGCAACGGACGATGGCCAGCTCGTACTTGGGATGGATTCCTTTTTTCATCGTGTTTACTTCCTTTGGGCGACGGGCGCCGGAAAAGTAAACTCCAGTATATCATAACGGGGCGCGGCGGGCAAACGGTATTTTGCGCCCGCCCGTCCGTTCCAAAGGATTTTACTTTTTTACCCGTTTATGATATATATTTATCGCGAGAGGTGCCCGGGCGGCCGCGGCCGCGCAAGCGCGCCGAGGAAATTCCGGGCTTCGCCGGGCAGGGTGCCGGGTAACACCCGGGCGCCGTAAGGCGACGGCTTAGTGCCACAGAAAATACACCGCCGATGGCCCTCACGGGCACAGGCAAGGGTGAAAAGGCGAGGTAAGAGCTCACCGCGGCGTCGGCAACGGCGCCGGCAAGGCAAACCCCACCCGAAGCAAGGCCAAATAGGCGGCGGGACCGGCCCGGGTCAGGCGTCCGCGAGGACGCGCCGCCGCGGGTAGGCCGCTGGAGCCGGCCGGCAACGGCCGGCCGAGAGGAATGGCCGCCGTCCCCCTCGGGGGATACAGAACCCGGATTACAGGGCGCCTTTCGCGTATATAAAACCAGTTTTGATTTGGATAAATTCCCCTTGACACCTTCCGTAAAATCTGTTATAACGAAATTATGTGAAGGGTGAATAATAATAATCCCCATCAAGGAGGAGGACCAGATGTGAAATTGTGTAAAATAATATCAGGACTATTAGCGGTCGGTTCGCTACTCGGTTTGGCGTTATTAGCCTGCAGCTCAGGAAACGAAAATAGTACCGCGTTGGTTACGGCGTCGGAGCACGAAACGATATACGGCGTCGAAGGGCGCGTTACCGACTACGGGACCGGAGACCCTTTAGTCGACGTACATTGTAAAGTTTACGACGAGACGGGTGGTTGTTACCGGGGCTACGAAGATTACACGGACGAAAGGGGAGGGTACTCCATACTCAGTTATGACTTTTCGCCGAACTGCGAAGGCCATTATATGCACGTCGATTGGCACTATTTCGACGGAAACACATGGGCGTACGGTTCTTGTTGTACGTTCCAATGGTACGGGCCTATAGAAGGCCACGATTTTACGATAGGCGGTTAGTTGCTTAGCGGGGTAAAGCGTCAGGAGGTGTCGTAATGAGGATGTGGCGAGCGTTCGCCGTTGGCGTATGTATCACGGCCGGCGTCGCGCAGGCCGAGTGGTCGTGGGCGGGACGGTTCCGCGACCCGCCGCCAAACGGTTTTCACGACCCGGCGTCCGTGGCCGTAGCTCCGTGGACCGGGAACGTTTACGTAGCCGAATCTTCGAGGGTCATCTATTTCACGCCGACGGGGAATCCTTTAGGTTCTTGGCACGATACCGAGCCGAACCATAGCTTGGCGGTCGTGAAGGGCGTTGCCGTTTCGCCCGTGAGCGGGAATATCTACGTCACCGAATGGGATGCCCAACGCGTCTCGTACTTCACGTCCACGGGGACGTATCTAGGGAGTTGGGGCGGCGAAGGCTCGGGCGACGGCCAATTCTTCCTCCCGGAAGGGGTCGCGGTAACGCCCAACGGCGCCGTATACGTCGCGGATACGGGTAACTCCCGCGTGCAATATTTCACGCCGACGGGTGGATACCTCGGCCAGTGGGACACGCGGGATAGCGGCGGGAGCAGCCCCGCTCGCCCCTCGGGCATTGGGTTCAACGCCGCGGGGACGGTCGTATACGTCACGGACAACGTCTCCGGCGTGGTCCAATACTTCACGTCGACGGGCTCGTTGCTGGGCCGATGGGGGATGGGGGGCGGCGGCTTCGGCGAGACCGACTGGTGTCCCGGGGTCGCGGTAGGGCCGGATACGTCTTATATTTACGTCGTAGACCGCACGACGTCCCAGATCCGGTATTTCACGCCCACGGGGGAGCTCCTCGGGGCGTTCGGTTCGTACGGGAAGGGCAACGGCCAGTTCACGCGCGTCAACGGCGTCGCGCTATCGCGGACGGGCGCGCGGCTTTACGTCGCGGACCCGGGTAACGACCGCGTCTCGTTGTATGAGCGGAACGAACCGGCGGTGTCGCCGTCGTCCCTCGGTCGTATCAAGGTCCTGTTCCATTGACACGCTATCTTCAGGAAAGCAAAACCCGGCCTTGTCAGGCCGGGTTATTTTTTCAGGTCCCTACGAATTATCCTTGGCCTTGGAACTTCGCCATCCGCTTCCGCCGCTCCTCGCGTTCCCGCTCCTTCTCGTCCTCGCTCGGCGCCGCCGCCGGCGCGCTCCCTTCCGGCACGAAGTGGTAGTTGAGCGCGTCCACGTACATCTGGATGAAATTCTTGAGCTCGGTCAGCATGGCCTCGAGCGCCGGGACATAGGCCGCCGCCGCCGGCGAGATACTGGCGGCGAAGATGCGGTCCTCGAGCTCGTGGCACTCCTTATCCCACTTTTTATGGAAGGTTTTAACGACCGGCGGCGTCAACTCCGCCTGGCCGGCGTCCAGCCGCTTGAACTCGCCCATCATCTCGGCCTTGATGTAGTCGGCCTTGGCGCGGGCGACGGCCACGACCTCCGGCTCAGCCGAAGAGGAGCTCGAGCTCATTCTCCACCCATTCTTTCTTCGGCTCCTCCTCGCCCCGGAGGCCGTGGCGCACCTCCAGGACGGCGCGGGCGCCGTCGCGGTTGCCGGCTTCACCGAAGAGGTCGCACGCCTTGTCCAGATACCAATCCAGCGCGTCGGCGTCGCCCGCGTCGTCCGGGAACGTCTTCTTGAGGTAGTCCAGGATGCCGCCGGCCTGGCCGCTCACGGCCATCTTCATGGCCTGCTTGACGGCGTCCTGCTGGAGCTTGTCGCGGGCCTCGCCCTGCTCCTTGTATTCGGTCACGACGTCCACGGAATACTGCGTGCCCGCGGCCATGTGTTCCTGGCCGTACTTCGCGAAGAGCTGGCCGAAGTGGGTGGCGAGCTTGAGCGTGGTGTCCTTGCCCATGGCGTCGTTGAAGCCGTCGCGGACCTTGGCCCAGTGGTCCATGTCCTTGAAGCCCAGCGTCGGGACCAGCGCCGGGACCTCGGCCTCGGTCTTGCCTTGTAACGCGGCGCACGCCTTGGCGTACTGCTCGAGGGTTACGCCCTCGATGGCCGTGTCGGCGCTCGCGCCCGCGCCGCCGAACATCTGGCGGCTGATATATTCCCCGGGTATCTGCGAATACTTGACCATCATCTCGGGGTTGTCGTTGATGACGTCGTGCCACTCCGCGATCAGGCCGCAGGCGTGGTAGTTCAGCTTCCCGTCTTCGTCCAGGCACGTGCGCGGGTCCTGGCCGTACTTCGCGAGGATGGCCAGCATCTTGTCGCGGATGTCGAGGGTGCCCTCGGACTTTTCCCACTCCTGTCGCAGGAGGCCGGCCTCGGCCGAAAACAGCGCGTATTGCTCCAGGGTCAGCCCCCGGATGACCAGGTCGCCCATAGTTGCTCCTTTCGCGGCGGCGGGATACCGCGCGGCCGCGGGGATAAAAATAGGCCGGGAAGGGTTGGCCCGTTCCCGGCATCGGGAAAACGGTTAGCGTTTCGGCTTGCGCCGGAGTATGGGCCTTTTACGAGCGGGACAGCGGGCGCGTGCCGCCGGGCCGACATATTAAAAGCGGCGGCGGCCGGTGTCAAGGACTATCTTGGGCCGGGTTCAGTTTCGCCGTACGGTGGAGCGGAAGATATTAAGGCCGATGACCAGCGTCGTGAAGATGGTCACGCTGAGGATGAGGGCCAGGAAGAAATATATGACCAGGACCTCGGCCAGCGAAAAGACGCCGGCCTCCTCCAGCGCCGCGGCGCCCCGCCGCGCGGCGTCCAGCTCCAACGGAATTTTCAGGAGGACGTAAATCAGGACCAGACCCAAAAGGCCGCCCGACACGGCGTACGAGAGTTCGGTTATCCGGGGCGTGAAAACCGCGGGCGCGACCAGCGGCAGCGTCACCGCGCCCACGCTCGGCCAGACCCAGGCGAAGCCCGCGAAGTTTACGGGTCGCGCGAGCCAACGCTCCACGTATACTAGGAAAAAACGGCGGCGATACTGGAGGGCGCGGCCTACCTCCAAGGCGATGAGGCCGGCGCTCGAGAAGGTCGCGCGTTTCGCCTTGTCGTCGGTCAACTCCAGGACGCCGCGCTCGGGCTGGTAATCTATGTCGCCGAAGGCCAGGCGGAAGTCGGTGTCGAGGGCGGTGGTGTCTATGGGGACGCCGGCGTCGCCCGCCGCCGCGAGCATCCGCGTCGCGAGTTCCGTCCCGACCGGGCCGCGTTTGCCGCCCGCGCGAAAGAGCCAGATTACGGCGTTGATGACGCCTTTGGAGAGGAATTCGGACCAGAAAATCGCGCCCAGGGTAAAGACGACGCCGACGATGATGTAGTATTGTTCCGGCGCCCTGCCGGCGAGGAGTTCCCGCGCGAAGTAGAGGAGTCGTTCCAAAGCCGGCTAGTGGAAGTATTGGACCCGGCACAGGTAGGAGTCCACGACGTAGATGACGGGCCGCGAGGTTACGGCGATGCCGTAGGGGTTCACGAACTGGCCTTCGCCGGCGCCGCCGCGTCCCCACTTGCCGCGGAACTCGCCGGCGGGGCCGAAATACTGGACCCGCCGGTTGGCGTAGTCGCAAACGTAAATCGCCCCGTCCGCGCCGGCGGCCACCCGGACCGGGCCGTTGAACTCGCCGTCGCAGATGCCGTACCGGCCCCACAGGCCGAGGTAGCTGCCGGTGGGCGTAAAATACTGGATGCGTTGGTTGTCGGTATCGGCGACGTAGACGTTGCCCGTCGGTCCGACCGCGATGCCCTGGGGCAACATGAATTCGCCGGCCCGCGTGCCTTCCGTCCCCCAGCGCCCGAGGAAACCGCCGCTCGGCGTGAAATATTGGACGCGGCCGCGGCCGTCCAGCGTGTAGACGTTGCCGCCGGGCGCCACGGCCACGTCTAACAGGTCGCGGAACCGCCCCGGGCCGTCGCCCGCGGCGCCCCATTCGCCCCGGAAGACGCCGTCCGCGCCGAAGTACTGGACGCGGTAATTGCCGCCGTCGGCCACGAACACCGTGGCGTCCGGGCCTACCGCGACCGCCGACGGTTTGGAGAATTGGCCGTCGCCGGCGCCGTACGTCCCCCAAAAGCCCAACAAGCTTCCCGCCGGCGTGAAGTATTGGATGCGGTGGTTTCCGGCGTCGGCCACGTAAACGTCGCCGTTGGGGGCGACGGCGACGCCTTCCGGCGCCGTGAATTGGCCGTCGCCGTGCCCCGACCGCCCGAAACCGCCGACGTACGCGGGGTCGCGGGGTTCGCCCTCGCCCGTGGGGACGTCCTCGGAACAAGCGGCGACGACGAGGAACGCCGCCGCGGCGGCCGCGGCCCCGTGCCGGCGAATCCAGTTTACCGTCCGCATCGCCACGCCGCCTTTACCGTACGTCCTCGGGGTTGGCCGCCATCAGTACTTTTTTGATGCGCGCGAGCGCCCAATCCAGTTCTTTCTTGGTGATGACCAGCGGCGGCGCGAGGCGAATGACGTTCTCGTGGGTCTCCTTGGCCAGCATCCCGAGCCGCTTCATCGCCTCGCAGAAGCGGCGGGCGCCGCCGGCCTCCGGCTTGAGGACGATGCCCGCCCACAACCCCTTGCCGCGGACGAACGCGACGTGGGGGCTTTCGATCTCGCGGAGCCGCCCGAACATGTATGCGCCCAGCGTGGCCGCCCGGCCGGGCAGGTCCTCTTCCACCAGGACGCGCAGCGCCTCCCGCGCCAGCGCGCACCCCAGCGGGTTGCCGCCGAAGGTGGAGCCGTGGTCGCCCGGCTTGAAGACGCCCATAACCTCCGCCGAGGAGAGGACCGCGGACACCGGGTACATCCCGCCCGCCAGCGCCTTGCCCAGTATCACGACGTCCGGCTTTACGCCCTCGTGGTCGCTGCACAGGAGCTTGCCCGTGCGGCCCAGGCCGCTCTGAATTTCGTCGGCCATCAGGAGGACGTTGTGGCGGCGGCACAGCTCGGCCGCTTTCTTCAAGAAGCCCGCGGGCGGGACCACGACGCCGGCTTCGCCCTGCAGCGGCTCCACGAGGAAGCCGACCGTTTCGGGCGTAATCGCCTTTTCCAGCGCCTCCAGGTCGCCGTAGGGGATGAGCTTGAAGCCGGCCGGGAAGGGCCCGAAGCCGTCGCGATACTGGGCGTCGGAGGAGAAGCCGACGATGGCCAGCGTCCGGCCGTGGAAGTTGCCCTCGCACGCGATTATCTCGGCCTTGCCCGCCGGCACCTTCTTGACCTGGTAGCCCCATTTCCGCGCGAGCTTGAGGGCCGTCTCCACGGCCTCCGCGCCCGAGTTCATCGGTATCATCTTATCGTAGCCCAGGAGCTCGCACATTTCCTTCTCGAGCAGCGGGAGCTGGTCGTTGCGAAAGGCGCGCGACGTCAGCGTCAGCCGGTTGAGCTGTTTGCGCATCGCCGCCACCAGCCGCGGGTGGCAATGGCCCTGGTTGACCGCGGAATACGCGGCCAGGAAGTCCAGGTATTTCTTGCCGCCGACGTCGTATACCCACACCCCTTCGCCGCGGCACAGGACCACGTCCAGCGGCTTGTAGTTGTGGGCGCCCCACTTGTCCTCCAGCGCGATAAGCTCTTCCTGGCTCAGGCGCGCCAGGTACTTGCGCGCGGCGGCCAGGGGTTTGCGGGCGCGGGCGGGTTTCTTCTTGGCGACGACGGTCTTGGTCTTGGCCATGTCACGGACCTTCCTCGGGGCGGCGTTGGGGTTGATATTTGGGCGCGAGCCGGTGGGTCCCGGCCTCGCGGACGGTGATTCCTTGTTCGTAGAAATAATCCAGGAGGGCGGTCGCCAGCTTGCGCGACAACCCCAGGACGTCCTTGTAGTCCGCGGCGCGGGTCGTGCCGTGGGCGGCGAGGTGGGCGACCAGCTCGTCTTTCCTCGCCGCCACGAACGCGGGCGCGGCGATGACGTCCTCGGGGAGGAGCACCAGCTTGCCGCGGGCCAGGGCGTATTTTAACATAGTGAGCCCCTCGGCGTAAGCGGCCAGCGTCTGTTCCACCTCGTCCCGCCCGCGCATCGGCGGCTCGGTCCGAAAAAGCTCCTCTATCGCCGCGAGGGCGTCGCGGTGGGCGGGCGAGAGTTCGCCCGCCGCGCCCGGGACGCGGAAGCCGCCGCCGTGGGGCTCGAGACGGCCGGCGGCGGCGAGCGTTTCGAGGAAGGCCGCGCAGCCCTCGGCGGAGAGCTCCAGCGGGAGCTTGCCGCGTATCTCGTCGCGCGAGACGGCGTCGCGGAGCGGGTCGCGGGCGAGGGCCGCGGCCACCACGGCGACCGCGGCTTCGGCCAGCGGCGCCGAGGCCGCGGCGGCGATAACGTCCGGCCCGAACGCGGCGACCTTACCCGCGGCTACCAGGCGGTCGAGGTGGGCGCGGAGGTCGGCTTCGGCCAGGCCGGTGGCGGCTGCCAACTCCGCGCGGCGGTAAGAGCGCCGCGGCCCGCGCGCCCGCGAAAATAGCGCTTCCAGGAGCGCGGCCGGGTCGTGCGCCGCGGCCTCCACCTTCCGAAGCTCCTCCACCACCCATGGTTGCCGGCGGTGGGGCGTGGGGAAGACGTCCAGGATTTTTCCGCCGCCCAACAGGCGCAGCGTGGAGGCGTCGCGGACGACGAACGGCTCGTAACGCGTCGCGACGACCGCGTCTTCCAAAACGATCTGGGCGTAGTGGGTCTCGCCCGGCGCCGCGGCGTCCGCGTCCAGCAGGAGGAGGCGGCCCAACGCCTCGGCCGTGCCCTTGTTCAGGCGGACGCGCTCGCGGTGGCGCACGGGGCCCGCGTTCACGTCCAGCCGGAGGTCGAGGCGGCGGGTGGGCGCGAGGAGGCCGGGGGCGGCGATCTCGCAGCCGCGCTCCAGCTCGTTTTGGTCAACGCCCGCGACGTTCAGCGCGGCGCGCATCCCGGCGGTCGCGGCGTCCACCGCCTGCCGCCGGCTCTGAATCCCGCGCACCCGGACTTTGCGCCCCAACGGTTGGATCTCCAGCTCGTCTTTGACGTTTACCACGCCCGCGGCCACCGTCCCGCCCACTACCGTCCCGAATCCCTTCAGCGAGAAGACGCGGTCGATGGCCATGCGGAACGGGCCGGCGGCCGCCCGGGGCGGGACGTCGGCCAGCGCGGCCCGCATCGCCGCTTTCAGCTCGTCCAACCCCCGGCCGGTTACGGACGAGACCGCCAGGACCGGGCTGTCGGCCAGGAACGAGCCCCGGAAGAAGCCGCGGAGGTCGTCGCGCACCAGCGCCAGCCAGTCGTCGTCGACGAGGTCGACCTTGGTCAGCGCCACGAGGCCGCGGCTGGCGCCGAGGTAACGTAAAATCGCGAGATGCTCCCGGGTCTGCGGCATTACGCCTTCGTCCGCCGCCACGACGAAGAGGGCGAGGTCTATCCCCGCGAAGCCCGCGATGGCGGTCTTGATGAAGCGCTCGTGCCCCGGGACGTCGATGAAGGTCGCGGCCGCGCCCTCGCCCAGGTCGGCGTGGACAAAGCCCAGGTCGATCGTCATGCCGCGTGCCTTCTCCTCCGGGAGGCGGTCGGGGTCCTCGCCGGTGAGCGCGCGCACCAGCGCCGACTTGCCGTGGTCCACGTGGCCCGCGGTGCCGATGGTGTAGGTGCGTCCCGGGTTGGCGGCGGCTTCCTTCACGGCTTGCAGTTTACCTCAGGCGGCGGGGGAAATCAACCCCGCGCCGCCGCCGACGGGGCCGCCGCGGGCCCGGTCGTTTTCCGTTGCGCGCCGCGCGGTTTTTGGTAAAATTAACGCCGCGGCGGGGGCGGAGCTGCTACTGGTGGGCAGGCCGGACTTCAAATCCGTGCGGCGGCACTAATCCTGTCGTCGGTGGGTTCGATTCCCACCCGCTCCCCCCATTTCCCGCCAAGGATGCCGCGGCGGCGCGAGGGGCGCCGCCTTTTCGCCCGTAGGCTATGTTGGTTAAAGGAGTCTCATGAAGCCAACGCTCGTAAAGGACGACGTCTATTGGCTGGGCGTCCACGACCCCAAGCTCGCCGCGTTTGACGTCATCGTCCCCACGCCCTGGGGAACGACGTATAATTCCTACCTCGTTAAGGCCGAGAAGCCCGCGCTCGTGGAGACCGTCCGTGCCAACTTCCGCGACGAATACCTCGCGAAGATAAACTCCCTCATCAACCCTCTCGAAATCAAATACGTGGTCCTCGACCACACCGAACCGGACCACGCCGGCGCGCTCCCCTGGGTGCTGGAGGCGGCGCCCAACGCGCGCGTGGTGGCCTCCAAAGCCGCGACCCGCCACATCACGTCGCTCTTCTCGCTGGACCAGGAGGTCATCGCCGTGGGAGACGGCGACAAGCTGGACCTGGGCGGCGGCCGCGAGCTCCGCTTCGTCGGCGCGCCCTTCCTCCACTGGCCCGACACGATTTTCACGTACGACCCGCGGACGCGCGTCCTCTTTACGTGCGACGCCTTCGGCGTCCACTGGTGCCGCGAGAACGCGGTCTTCGACGACGAGGCCGGCGACTTCGACGAGGCGTTCCGGCAGTACTACGACCACATCATGCGGCCGTTCCGCGACCGCGTCCTGGCCGCCGTCGCCAAGATTGAGGGTCTGGCGATAGACGTCGTGTGCCCCGGCCACGGCCCGGTCTTGCGCCGCGACCCGTGGAAGTACATCAACCTCTACCGCGAGTGGAGCGAGGCGCCGGCGACGGCGCGGCAGCGGCCGGTGGTCGTGGTTTTCTTCGCGTCCACCTACGGCAATACCGCCCAGATGGCGGAGCAGATCGCCCGGGGTTTGGACGCGGGCGGCGTGGACGCCGAGTTGCGCGACGTCACGACCGTCGGCGAGGACGAGGCGCGGCGCCTTCTGGGCGACGCCGACGGCGTCGTCGTCGGCTCGCCCACGATAATGGGGGACGCCGTAAAGCCGGTGTGGGACGTCCTGGCGCTCGCGAGCGCCGCGGGCGTCCGCGGGAAGCCGGGCGCCGCCTTCGGCTCTTTCGGCTGGTCCGGCGAGGCGGTCCAGATGATAGAGGGCCGGCTTAAGGACCTCGGCATGACGGTCGTTCAACCCGGCCTGGACGTAAACTTCGAACCCGGCGAGGAGGCCTTCGCGGCCTGCCGGGAGTTCGGCCGCAACTTCGCGGCGTCGTTGGCGCGAAAGTAGGCGCTGCCGCCGCCGACGAAAAAGCCCGGCTCGCGCCGGGCTTTTTGTTTTACTCCTCGGGGGTGGGGGCGGTTGATTCCTCTTCAACCGGCGCGGGCGCCCCTCAACCGCCGCCCGTCGGGCCCGAGTTTTCGGCGAAATACCCGTCCAGGTCCTTTTCCTTCCAGTTGCCGGCGAAGAACGCCCAGTAGCCGTTGGGGTTAAGGGTCCCGTACTTCGGCTCCTCGGCCCCCGCGTATTTGGCGTAGCCGTAGGCCTCGCCCAGCGCCACGCGGACCATCGGGTCCTTCTCCGCCTTCAATAGGGTTACGAACCTCTTGGCGAGCTTCTTATCGGTCGGCGGCGTCATGCGGAAAGACGACGTCAGCGCCGCGGCCGCGGCACGCCGGACGCCGGCGTCGGCGTCGGCCAGCGCGGCCAGGAGCGGCTCCACCGCCGCCGCGTCGTTAACCTGGCCCAGGCCCTGGGCCGCGTACGTCCGCACCTCCACGTCGGCGTCTTTAAGCAGTTTTACCAGGTCGTCGCGGACTCCCGTTGCCCCCGTTTCGCCGTATACGTAGCGGGGCAGGAAGGAGGCGGCGAGGCGGCGGATGGCCACGTCCGGGCTCGCGGCGGCCTCCCGCACCAGCGGGAGGTAATCCGTTTGGCCGGAGACGTCGAGGAAGGTGAGGGCCTTGAGTCGCGCCTGGGGGTCGTCGCTTTTAAGGTCGGCCGTCACCGCGTCCATCAGCTCGTTGCCGGCGGCGGCGCCGGCGCGGTCGTCGTAGAGCGAGAACAGCGTGAGGAGGTAAACCGTATCGGGGGTCACCTGGCGGTATATGTCGGCGAGCGCCGGGACGACGGCCTCGGCGCCGTCTATCTCCCGCAAGTACATTATGGCCGTCAGGCGCACGTAGAGGTCATCCGACGACAGCGCGGCGCGGCACGCCTCCCGGAGCGCGGGGGCGCCGTCGCTCCGCGATATCTGGCTCAGTATATCCATTGTCGTATACAGGGAGGCCGTCGGGTTCTGGAACAAATTCATGTATTGCGAGTTGAGGGCCGAGAAGGAGTATTTCATCTGGGCGCTCGTATCCGCGAGCGCGGCGGTCAACTCGGGGGAAGCCGGGGCGGCCGGGGCCGGGGCGGTTTCGGCGGCCCGGGCGGCGCCCGCGACGGCGGCAACGACGGCGGCCAACAACATTAAATTGCGCATGTTTTAATCCTCGTTTTTGGCGTAACGCTGGGTAACGGGGGCCGGGAAACCCGGCGGCGGAGCGGTATTTTAAAAAAGGCCGATGGCGAGGGACACGCCGGCGCCGTTAACCTCGACGTCGAGCCGCGAGGACCGCGCCTCTTTTTCGGCCGGCAGGTCTTCCACGTCCCAATCGGCGAGGTGCGCGTCCACGTACGCGTCCATCATGGAGTAGGCAAGGCAGCCGACAAATAGCCAGCCCCAGAACTCCGTCTCCACTATATATTCCTGGTGTTGGACGTTGTAGTTCAGCTTCCATCTGGGGTCCGTGGCGCGGTGGGCGCGGCCGAGGTAGTCGCGCGCGGTGGCGTAGTTTTTTATGGCCATGTAAAGGGTTCCGGCCTGGGCCGCCATGACGAACGGCGCCTTGTAGTATTTCCGGTTGTAGATCTGGCCCCACCCCGGAACGGCGAACGAACGCCACATGGCGCCGGAGGGGGAGCGGTGCGCCTGGGCCAGCGCGAGCTCCGCCAGCGCCGCCGAGTCGTAGTAGCCCTCGCCCTCCTGGGGCGCCAGGATGGACGCTTCGGCTTTTTTGGCCTCGTCTTCCGCGACGTTGATGTCCACGGCGCCGGCGGCGGCCGCGGCCAACGCCACGGCTGCAAAAATCCTGGTAACCACGGCGTGATGATAACCCAAGCCGCGGGGAGGGTCAAGCCCGAAAAGGGGAGCCGCGCCGCCGGCCCGTCGTTGAGGGCGATTACTATTTATGTTATAATTGCAAAATCGGAGAGTATATGGAAGAGAAAGAATATTTCCCCGAGCTGGGCCGTCGGCGCCGGGCCGTAAGGAAAACGACCGGCTGGGGCCGCTACGTCCGGATAGGGTTCCGCGTCCTGTACTGGGTCGGCCTGGTCGCCGTCGGCATGGCCTTCGGCCTCGCCACCGTCCTTTCCCGGGGCCTGCCGCCGGTTTCGGGCCTCGAGAACTACGAGCCGGCGTTGCCCACCAAGATATTCGACCGGAACGGCCGCCTCATCACGTCGTTCCAGGTGGAGCGGCGCTACCTGCGGCCGTATCACGCGTTTCCCAAGGACCTGGTGAACGCCACCGTCGCCATCGAGGACGAGCGTTTCTACCAGCACCGGGGCGTGGATTACGAGGCCATCGCCCGCGCCGTGTGGGCCAACGTCAAGGCCCGGCGCGTCGTCCAGGGCGGCTCCACCATTACCCAGCAGCTGGCCCGCAACCTGTTCCTGACGCGCGAGCGGACGGTTTCCCGCAAGATACGGGAAGCGCTGCTTTCGGGGGAGATAGAAAAAGCGTATACCAAGACGGAGATACTGTACTTTTACCTTAACCAAATCTATTACGGCCACAACGCTTACGGCGCCGAGGCCGCGGCCCAGGTCTATTTCAACAAACACATCGAGGACTTGACGCTGGAAGAGTGCGCCCTCCTGGCGGGGTTGCCGCGCTCGCCGGGACGCTTCTCCCCCTACGCCAACCCGGACGAGGCGCTCGCCCGCCGTAATACCGTCCTCCTCAAGATGTACGAGCTTCGGATGATCGACCGCAAGCGCTACGAGGAGACGAAAGCCAAGCCCATCGTTACGGCGCCGGTGAAGCGGGACGCCGACCTGGCGCCCTATTTCAGCGAGTACGTCCGCCGGATGCTGGTCCAGCGTTACGGCTCGGAGGAGGTGTTCCGCGCCGGCCTTCGCGTCTACACTACCCTCGACGTCCGCTACCAGGCCATAGCCGAAAAGGACATGGCGCTGCACCTCGCCAACCTCGAGAAGGTCCACGGTAAGAAAATCGCCAACTACGACCCCAACCTCGCTTTCAAGAAATTGGAGCCGGGCCAGATCCGCTACGTCCGCGTCGCCGAAATGACGAAGGCGGTCGCGGTGTGCGACCTGGGCGGCGGCATCAGCGGGACCATGGACATCTCCCCCGCCGAGTGGTCCTTCCCCTTCAAGCCCGCGAAGGTTATCGCCGTGGGGGCCGAGATCCCGGCGAAGGTCACGGGCGTCTACCCCAAGCAGCGCAAGGTCATGCTGTCCTTCGAGCAAGAGCCGTTCCTACAATCGTCGATGCTGGTCATGGAAGCGCGGACCGGCGACATCCTGGTGATGATCGGGGGCGTGGACTTCGACGAATCCAAGTTCAACCGGTCGGTGCAGGCCAAGCGGCAGCCCGGCTCTTCCTTCAAGGTCTTCTTGTATACCGCGGCGCTGGACAACGGCTTCACGCCCGCCGACGTCATCCTGGACGCGCCGTTCCGCATCGAGGCCGACGGCGTCGTCTGGTCTCCCCGCAACTACAGCGGTTCAACCTCGGGCCCGATGACCATCCGCCACGCCATCGAGCAGTCCATCAACCTCGTGGCCGCCCGCGTCATCGACCAGGTGGGCGTGGAAACAGTCGTAGATTACGCCCACCGCATGGGCGTCAAGAGCGAGCTCGTTCCCGTGTATTCGCTCTCCCTGGGCTCCAGCGACGTGACGCTGATGGACATGGTGGACGGCTTCGCGACGCTGTCGAATATGGGGATTCACGTCGAGCCCCGGTGCGTCACGCGCATCGAGGACCGCTACGGCAACGTCCTGGAGGAGTTCCCCGTCCAGCAGGAAGTAGTCCTCAATCCCGACACCTGCGCCCTCATGACCAACCTGATGGAGGGTGTCATCGACCGCGGGACGGCGGGGCTGGCGCGCCGCTACGGTTTCAAGGGCCCGGGCGCCGGCAAGACGGGCACCACCGACCAGACCGCGGATACGTGGTTCATCGGCTTCGTCCCCGAGGGGCTGGTGGCCGGCGTGTGGGTGGGCCGCGACGACCACGAGTCGCTGGGCCACACGGCGACCGGCGAGAGTTACGCCGTCCCCATCTGGGCGATGTTTATGCGCGACGCGCTGGGGACTCGGACCGATACTAAATTCGAGACGTCCGGCGATATCGTGGGCGCGGCCATCTGCGAGGAGTCGGGGTTGCTGGCCACCAAGAAGTGCACCAAGGTCATCACGGAGTCGTTCCTCAAGGGCACCGTGCCCACCAAGATGTGCGACATGCACGAGGCGCCGGACTGGGCTCTGAAGGACGCCAGCGGCCCGGCCGGAACCGCCGACAAAACCCAACCGCCCAATTTCTAACGGGCCGGCCGCGACTTGTCCACCGTCGTAGATAACCGCATGATGGCCGAGGCGCTGCGGCTCGGCGCCATCGCCCGGGGGCGCACCGCGCCCAACCCGGCCGTGGGGACGGTAGTGGCCCGCGGCGAGGAGATAGTGGGCCGCGGCTTCCACGCGGGAGCCGGGAAGGCCCACGCCGAGGCGGTGGCGTTGGGCGAAGCCGGCGCCCGGGGCCGCGGCGCCGCGCTCTACGTAACGCTTGAGCCGTGCGCCCACCGCGGCCGCACGCCGGCGTGCGCGCCGGCCGTCGTTGCCGCCGGCGTCTCCCGCGTCGTGATCGGGACGCTGGACCCCCACGCCGGGACGGCGGGGCGGGGCGCGGCCCTTATCCGGGAGGCGGGGATACCGGTCACTCTCGGCGTCCGCGAGCGGGCCTGCCGCCACCTGGTTGAGGATTTCGCGACCTGGGTGACGGCGGCGAGGCCGTGGGTGACGGCGAAGTTCGCCGCGTCCCTCGACGGCAAAATAGCGACGCGGACGGGAGATTCGGCGTGGATAACCGGCGAGGCGGCGCGCCGCCGCGCCCACGAGCTCCGCGCGGAGCACGGCGCCGTAATGGTGGGCAAGGGAACCGTTCTCGCCGACGACCCGCGGCTTACCGTCCGGCTTGACGGCGTGGCCGAAAAAGCCGGTCCCGTCCGCGTGGTGGTCGCGAGCGACGCCGACCTCCCCGCCGGCCTGGCGTTGTTCTCGCGGCCCATAAACCCGCCGGTGCTGGTGGCATGCACCAAAAAAGCGGCCGGCGCGCGCGTCCGGCGGCTGGTCGCCCTCGGCGCGGAGGTCATCGTGTGCCGGGAACGGCGCGGCCGCGTGGACCTCGGCGACCTCCTGGCACAGCTCGCCGGGCGCGGCCTGACGAGCGTTCTGGCCGAGGGCGGCGAGGCCTTGTTGGGCGACCTCTTCGACCGCGGCCTCGTCGACCGGGTCGTCGCCTTCGTGGCGCCCGTGGTTATAGGCGGGCGGCGGGCCAAGACGGCGGTGGGCGGAAGCGGCGTCGCGGCGTTGTCGGACGCCCGGCGGTGCCGCGAGGTAACGCGCCGCCGGCTGGGATGGGACGTCTGCGTGGACGGCTACCTCACGGACGTCAACTCCCTCTTCGCCGGCGTGGCGGCGGCGACGCGGGCGTTGAAGCGCGCGCGGGATAATATTTAGGATGTTCACAGGCATAATATCCGAAGTGGGCGCGGTCGCGGCCTACGCCGGCGGAAAGCGTCTGCGGGTCCGGTGCGACCGGGCCGCGGCGGCGCTGGCCCTCGGCGGGAGCATCGCCGTCGACGGCGCGTGCCTGACGGCGGTGGCGACGGGAGCCGGCTTCTTCGAAGCCGACGTCTCGTCCGAAACCGCGGCGCGCACGACGCTGGGCGAGCTGCGCCCGGGCGACGCCGTTAACCTGGAGCTGCCGGTCGCGGCCGGCGCGCCGCTGGGCGGCCATATCGTCCAGGGCCACGTGGACGGCGTCGGGAGGGTGAAGGCGCTGGAGCGGGACGGCGCGGGCCGCGTCCTCCGCGTGGCGTTGCCGGCCGGGCTGGAGGCCTTCGTCGTGGCGAAGGGGTCCCTCGCGGTCGCCGGCATCAGCCTGACCGTGGCCGCGGTTGCGGACGGCGACGTGACCGTCGCCGTGGTCCCATATACGTACGAGAATACGACGCTGCGGCGCCGCCGCCCGGGCGACGGCGTCAACGTCGAGGTGGATATCCTGGCCAAATACGTGGCGCGCTTTCTGGCCGGCCGCGACACACAGGGCCTGACGGCGGAGCGCCTCGCGGCGTTGGGTTTCGCCGAATAAAATGTCAAACAAACAAAAGCAGCCGGACCCGGACAACCCGTTCCTCTCCGCGGAAGAGGCGGTGGCGGCGTTCCGCCGCGGCGACGTCCTCATCTGCACCGACGACAAGGAGCGGGAAAACGAGGGCGACTTCATCGCGGCGGCGGAGAAGGCCACGCCCGAAATCGTGAACCTGATGGCCACCCACGGCCGCGGGTTGATTTGCGCGCCGCTGGACGAGGGGCGCGCGGACGAGCTGGAGTTGCCGCCGATGACGCCGGAGAACACGGGCCTCCTCGGGACCGCGTTCACCGTCTCCGTGGACAGCGTCGTGGGGACGACCACCGGCATCTCGGCCGCGGACCGCGCGGCGACGCTCCGCGCGCTGGCCGAACCGGCGACCCGCCCGCGCGAGCTGGCGCGCCCCGGCCACGTCTTCCCGCTGCGGGCGAAGGTCGGCGGCGTCCTGGAGCGCGCCGGCCACACCGAGGCGGTGGTGGACCTGACGCGGCTCGCGGGGCTCAAGCCCGTGGGCGTCCTCTGCGAGATAATGAACGAGGACGGCTCCATGGCGCGCATGCCGCAGCTGGAGGCGATCGCCCGGCGCCACGGCCTCGGCGTCGTCACCATCCGCGATATCATCGAGTACCGGCGCCAACACGAGAAGCTAGTGCGCCGCGTCCTGACGACGACGCTGCCCACGGCCTGGGGCGAGTTCACGCTCCACGCCTACGAGTCCACGGTGGGCCCGGGCGAACACCACCTTGCGCTCGTCCTGGGCGAAGTCTCCGGCCGGCAGAACGTCCTGGTGCGGGTTCACTCCCAATGCCTTACCGGCGACGTTTTCCACTCGCTGCGCTGCGATTGCGGCGACCAGGTGGAGGCCGCGCTGCGGCGCATCGCGGCGGCGGGGGAGGGCGTCCTGCTGTATATGCGGCAGGAAGGCCGGGGCATCGGCCTGTTGAATAAAATCAAAGCCTATATCCTCCAGGACGAAGGCGTGGATACGGTGGACGCCAACGTGCTGCTGGGGTTCAAGCCGGACGAGCGGCACTACGGCATCGGCGCGCAGATCCTGGTGGACCTGGGGCTAACCACAATCCGCATTATGACCAACAACCCGACGAAGATGGTGGGGTTGGAGGGCTACGGCCTTCAGATAACGGAGCGCATTCCGCTGGAGTGCGAGCCCAACGAGCGGAACTACGCCTACCTCAAGACCAAGAAGGAACGTATGGGGCACCTGTTGGACCTCGAGCCGGACAAGGAAAAGGAAAAATAATCCCGAACGCGGCGTACGTGCGCGTCCAAACACCGGAGGAAGAAGGATGCCGAAGACGATAGAGGGTATGCTCTCGGGGCGGGGTCGGAAGTTCGCGCTGGCGGTCAGCCGGACCAACGACTTCGTCACCAAGCGCCTGTTGGAAGGCGCCCTGGACACGCTGTTGCGTCACGAGGTGGCGGAGACCGACCTCACCGTCGTGTATTCGCCCGGGGCCTTCGAGCTGCCGGCGGTCGCGAAACTGCTCGCCGCCGCGGGCGCCTACGACGCCGTCATCTGCCTCGGGACCGTCATCCGCGGCGATACCCCCCATCACCAGTACATCGCGGCCGAGGCGGCCAAAGGCGTGGCGTCCGTCATGCTCGAGACGGGCGTTCCCGTCCTCTTCGGCGTCCTCACCACCGACACGCTGGAGCAGGCGGTGGAGCGCGCCGGCTCCAAGGGCGGCAACAAGGGCCGCGACGCCGCGCTGGCCGCGCTGGAGATGGCGGACCTTTACGTCCGGCTGGGCCCCCGTAAGGGGAAGTAATTGGGGTCGCGGCGGCAGGCCCGGGAGCTCGCGCTCAAGCTGCTTTTCCAACTGGAGGCGGCGGGCTTTCCGGAGGGCGACGACGCCGTGGCGCGTTTCTGGGACGACAACGCCGCGGACGCGGACGTAGAGTATTACGCGTCGCTGGTCGCGAAGCTGGTAATCGAGAACCGCGAGGAGGTCGACGGGTTGATCCGCGCCGCCGCGGCGAACTGGGAATTCTCGCGCATCGCCCCCGCGGAGCGCAACCTCCTGCGCGTCGCGGCCGCCGAAATACTTTACGTGGAAGACGTCCCGCCGCGGGTAGCTATAAACGAGGCCATCGAGTTGGCCAAGGTCTACGGCACCGGGCCCCGCGCGGCGGCTTTCGTCAACGGCATATTGGACGCCCTCTACAACCGCCGCCGGTCCGCGCCGCCGGCGCCCGTGAAAGCCGCGCCCGAGTGAAGGTTTCATGAAAGTCGCCGTCCTCTCCGATATCCACAGTAACCTGGAGGCCTACCGGGCCTCCATTTTGGACGTAGCCCGGCGCGGCGACGTGGACGAGTTGTGGTGCCTCGGCGACGTTGTGGGGTACGGCGCCGACCCCGAGCTTTGTGTTGGCCTTACGGCCGCGCTCCGGGGAGACGCCGCCGCGCCGACCGTGGATGACGAGTTGGACGAAGCCGTGGCCGCGATGGCGGGGCGATTGCGCCACGTCGTCCGCGGCAACCACGACGCGGCGGTCGCGGGCGGCGGCATCCTCCGGCACTTCAACGCGGCGGCCCGCGACGCGGCCCGGTGGACGGCCGACACCCTTTCGACCGAACGCCTCGCGTTTGTCGAATCCCTCCCGCTGACGGCGGGCGACGCCGACCTTCTTGTCCACGCGTCGCCCTTTGAGCCGGAGCGATTTCATTACGTCATGACGGTTTCGGACGCGGGCGCGGCCTTCGCCGCGACCGAAGCCCGCGTGGTTTTTATCGGCCATACCCATCAACCGGTCGTCGTCGCGTGGTGGGAGGGCGAGCCGGCGCCGGCGCCGTGGGGGAAGTTGGAGCCCCACGAGCGCTACATCGTCAACGTCGGCAGCGTCGGCCAGCCGCGCGACGGCGACCCGCGCGCCGCGTACGTCGTCTATGACCGGTCCGCCGATACCGTCGAGTTGGTCCGGGTGCCCTACGACGTGGAAACCGCCGCGGCCAAAATCCGCCGCGCCGGCCTGCCGGCCGCGCTGGCGTCTCGCCTTTTCGGCGGCTGGTAAAAGATGTCGCTGCGGATAACTGGCGGTGCCTTGAAAGGCCGGGTGTTGGCGGCCCCTCGCGGCGGCTTCTATCGCCCCCTTACTGGGCGTCTGAAAGAGTCGCTGTTCGCCCTCCTCGCCGGCCGACTGCCGGGAGCGGCGGTTTTGGACCTGTTCGCCGGCGTCGGCGTGTTCGGCGCCGAGGCCCTGAGCCGGGGGGCCGCCCGCGCCACCTTCGTCGAGAACAACGGCGTCCTGGTGTCCGCGCTGGAGGCGAATTTGCGGGTGCTGGGGGTGGCCGACGCGGCGCGGGTATACGCCGAAGACGTTTTCGGATACCTGGATTTCGTCCGGCCCGCCGACCCCTACGACGTCGTCTTCCTCGACCCGCCCTACGGCCAGGGTCTGGCCTTCCGGACCATTGAGAAGCTGGCGGCCTGGCCGGGTTTCGGCCCCGGCACATTGGGCGTAGCTAAAACCTTCAAAAAAGAGCACTTTGCGGGCCCGGCGCCTCTCCGGCTGGTGGAAGAACGCCGGGTCGGCGACGATAACTTGATTTTTTTTGTCAACAATGCCGCGACGCCCGGAACCTCGCTCGCGGAAAAAGGCAAAGGCGGGCCGTTTTTCGCTTGACATAACTCGGCGCTTATTTTAGTGTTGCAAGTTGAGGAATCTCGTGACCCTTTTTGAACAAATCCGAACTAAGGTGCGGCGGCTTCGGAAGAAGCACGTGTCGCTGGTCATAGCCGGCAACAACACCGGCCGAAGCCGCGCGTTCCGCTTTTCGTTCTTCCGGATGTATATCGCGGCGGGAGTCTTCGTGGCGTTTGCCGCGGGGCTTCTCTTCATCAGCCTGGAATACGCCAACCGCAAGGAGTTGGCGGCGCGGCTCGAGGGACTGAAGGTCCGGTCCGCCGCGCGCGACCATCGCCTCTCGGAGATCAACCGCGAGCGGTATTTCATCCAGAAGGGTTTGGGGTCGTACGCCGGCTTCGACGACGATATGCGCGTGGCTCAGGACCTCGAGCCGATTTCGGGAGACGTCCGGAAAGCGGGGGTCGGCGGTCCTCTTACCAACCTCACGTCCATGCTCAAGGTCGGCCGGGACAAGAACATCGACGACCTCGAACTCGCGTTGCGTCAAGCCCAACTGCAATACGACTCGTTCCGGGCGTTAACCGAGGGCCAGGAACGCGCGGAATATATATTCGACCGTACGCCCTCGGTAAAGCCGGCCGCCGGGCCCGTGGTCTCGGGCTTCTGCTGGCGGCGCAACCCCATTTTCGGCGGCGTCCAGTTCCACAAGGGCTTGGATATAGCTTACCCCACCGGGACGCCTATCATCGCGCCGGCCGACGGCACCGTATCGTTCGCGGGGATGAAAACCGGCTACGGCAACTGCGTCTTCCTCAAACACGCCTACGGCTTCGAAACGCGCTACGGCCATTGCTCGCAGCTTATCGTAACCGAGGGCCAGCCGGTCAAGCGCGGCGACATCATCGCCTTCGTCGGCGCTACCGGCTGGGCGGTGGGCCCCCATCTCCATTACGAAATCCTGGTGAGCGGGACCCACGTGGACCCGGCGCAGTATATCCTCCCCGATTACCTTACCGATTAATCGTCTACGATTCCGAAATCAAACGCGGCCCCTGCGGGCCGCGTTTTCTTTGTGGTCGGCGTCGCTGCGCGGTCAGGGCGCTTTTTCCACGAGGATGGGTTCGGTCTCCCACTCGTCCACGTTGCGGCAGAACTCGCGGAAGGCGGGGTAGTCGGCGGGGGCGATGCGTTGGGCGCGGAGTTCGAGGTCCTGGACGACGGTCACGCGGTTGCCCTCGGTCCGCACGTCCAGTTTGAAGTTGCCGAAGGGCGAGCGGTATTCCTTGACCAGCGGGAGGTTCGCGAAGCGGTAACCCGGCGGCAGGAGGTACGTCTGGGTGGAAACCGTTTTCGCGTTCTTGCGGAGGACGAGGGGCCATCGGCGCGCCGCCTTCTTGCCGTAGATTTCCACCAACCCGGACTGCTGCACCGCCGTGTCCAGCGATATGCGGGGTGCCGCGGGGTCGTAAAGCCGCGGGACGATGGCGTCGTATTCTATCCACACGGGCCGCGCGAGGTCGGCGACGTCGGAGAACTGCTCGTTGAATACCTTGGTCCCCGGGTAAAGGCCGTTCCAATATTCCTCGACCACGGCCTTGCGCTTGGCGGGGACGTGGAACCGTTCGCGTTGCGCCGGCGAGTCGGCGGCGCCGTAGTCCACGCGGCGGTGGACGTTGGCGTCGCCGCCGGGCTGGAGGACGAAGGTGGTGGAAGTGGCGAGCAGGTTCTCCTGGAACGTGGCCGTCGGCGTCGGCAGGAACGCGGCGCGGTCGTCGAACACTACCAGGACGTTGATTCCCTGGTCGGGTTCGGGGAGCTCGCGGAAGCCGTAGTATTCGGCGGTGCCGTCCAGGTAGAAAACTTGCCCATCCCGAGTTTCCGCGTACGAGATCATGTGGTTGAACAACCCGAGGATGGGGAGTTCGTAGTCCAGCTCGCCCAGGTCGGCCGTCCGGACCAGGACCGGGTAGGCCTTGAGGCCGGCGAGTCGGAACAGCGTGTTCATGAGCGTGGCTTTATCCTTGCAGTCGCCGTACAACGCCTCCAGGCACTGCTTCGGGGTATGCGGCCGGTAGCCGCCGATGCCGAATTCCAGGCCCACGTATCGGATTTGGGTGACGGTGAAGTCGTAAACGCGGCGGAGGACGGTCAGGTCATCGGGGGAATCGGCCTGGAGTTTGGCGGCGAGGGCTTCGGTTTCCGGCGACGGGCGGAATACGTCCTTTAGGAGTCCGTTATACCACCGGCCCACCTCGTCCCAATCGGCGAACGTGGAAACCTGCACGCGCGGGAGAATCTCGGCCAGCGCCGGCATGAAGGGTTCTTCGTCCACCGGCCCCAGGTCGGTCAACTCGTAGGCGTACGTGATCTTGTCGCCGCGGCGCTCGACCGTCGGCGCGGGGACGGCCGCGTCTTTGCGGAAATAATAGGTCTTGCCCGCCGGGACGGTGAGGACGTAGCGGGCCCGCAGGGTGGAGTTCTTGCCGCCGAAGTAGCAATAGTCGCCGAAGTAGTCGGCGAAGATGTTGGCGCCGGTCTGGCTTACGCGGTATTCGAAATCAATCGTATCTCCCGGCGCCAGGCCCGGCATAGTGACTACCTTGTTGAGGTAGCTGTAATACAGGCGGCTCCAGACGTCGAAGACGTTGTACTCTTCTATCTGCGTGGCGGTGATCTCGGAGCCGTCCGCCTTGATGACCGCGGCGCGCTTCAGCTCCACCACCTCCGCGTCCGGCGTATAGCTGATGTACATCTGCCGTAAATTTTCCGCCCCCTCGGGCGTGAGGATGCGTATTACCTCGTGGACGGTCCGGCTGCTCGTGCCGTTGTCGAACACCTCCACCAGGCGGTCGTTCAGGAGGTAGACGGCGGCGTCGCGGGGAAAGGCGGCGTCGCCCGGGTAGCGGGCGACGAGGTCGTAAGCGTCCAGGCGGGCCGCGGCCCGGGGCTTCTCCCGCGCCGGCTCGAGGTAGTTCATGTAGTTCTCGAGCGCCGGGTAGTTGTGTTTGAAGGCGATGGCCTGGCGGTAGGCGTCGCGGCCTTCCGCCAACCGGCCCATTTTTTCGAGAATCGCGCCCTTCACGGTCCACAGCTCGTAATCCTCGGGGCGATAGGTCAAACCCCGGTCCGCGGCGGCGAGCGCGTCGTTGAAGCGGCCGTAGGCGTCCAGCGCCGCCACGACCTTGCGGCGCGCGTCCAGGTCGTAGGGCTCTGCGGCCAACGCCCGGTCCATTACCGCCAGTGCCCCGTCGAGGTCGTTGCGGTCCAGGAGGAGCGTGAACAGGTTGTCCCGCGCCGCCGTCGAATAGCAGTCGGCGTCGAAGATCTGGCGCCATAGCTCGGCGGCCCGCCCCAAGTCGCCGTAGTTCTGCTCGTATTGGGCCTGGACCATCTTGCTGTAGGGGTAAGCGGGTACGCGCTCGCTCAACGCCGCGGCCAATCTTTCGCCGTCGTATGCCCAACCCGCCTCCCAGTATATTTTGGCCTGGTACTGCGCGGCTTCGGCGAAGTAGGGGTTGCCCGCCAGGACGTTCGCCAGAAGGTCCAGCGCGTCGCGCTGGCGTTCCAGCTGGTAGTAATATTTCGCGAATTCCAGCTTGGCCTGGAGATGGCCGGGCGCGAGCTCCGCGGCCCGCGCCAGGCTCAAGCGCTTCCGCGACTCCTCGTTTTCCGCCGCGCCCAGTTGGTAATGTAGTTCGGCGACGCCGGGCGAAAGGGAAAGCGCCGACGTAATGAGCTTCGAGGGTAGTTCGTCGTGGTCGTCGGCGTCGGCGCGGGCCGCGTGTTCCAGCGCGGCGTAGTAGTAGTCAAAGACGTCGGCGTCGCCGCCCGCGATGCGCCCGTCGAAGAAGCCCAGTCCGCCGCCCGGGAGGGCCCCGGGTGGCCGCCCTTTCACGGCCGCCGCGGCGGCGATGCCGGCGGGCGAGGCGTCGTAGGTCAGGTCCGGGAGCGGCTCGCCGGCGGCGTCGGCGAAGCGGCACCCAAACCCCCAGCGTGTGTCGTCGCCGCAGATTTTCACCAGCAGGTAGTTGGCGCCGGCGGCGAGCGGCGCGGGCGCGAGGTACTGGTCGAAGCGGCCGTCGTGGTAGGAGTCGCGGGCGAAGACCTGCACGCCGTTGAGCCAGACTTTGACGGCGCCGCCGGCCCCCATTATCAACGCGGCGTCGCGGGCGGCGGGGGAATTCACGGCGACCGCGAGATAAGCCACGCCGTTTTCGCCGGGTACGAGGACCGACGTCAGGTCGAGGAAGCCGGAGGGGAGCCGGGTGGGCGTCTGGCGCCACCCGACCTTGCGGCTTTTGCCGTCGTAAACGCCGGCGGCGTCGAAGCCGGCCTCGGGGGGAAACGCCCGGTCAAAGCCGGCGGTACCCTCGTTGTCGAAGGGGCCGACGAAGCTCCACTCGCGGATGGGCGCCAGCGTCGCGAGGTAGCCCTCCGCCGCGGCCGCGTCGCCACGCCGCTGCGCCCGGTCAAAAAGGTAGAGCGTCGCCTTGGCGCGCACCAGCGGCGGCGCGTCCGCCCGGCCCGCCAGGTCGGTCATGGTCCGGAGAAAGTCGTCGCCGGCGTTGGTGTCTTCTTCCAGGATGTGGCAACGGTAGAGGTAGAGGTAGGCGGCGGGGTGTTGGGGCGCGGCCGCGACGAAGGCCAGGTAGGCCCGCAGCGCGCCGTCGTAGTCGCCGCGGACCTCCAGGACCCGGCCGTAGCCCTCCAGCGCCGCCGGGAGGCGGGGGTCCTTGGCCAGGGCGGATTCGAAGCACGCCCGGGCCCGGTCGTAGTCGTTGCCTTCCCACAGCGCCAGCCAGCCGGCGTCGGCCCACGCGCCGGCGGACGCGCCCGCGACGAGCGATGCCGCGGCCTCGGCTCGCGATATCGCGCGGGCGGGGCTCTCGTAGGTGAAGGCCGCCGCCGCGGCGGGTAGCGCTAACGCTACGAGGAGAGCGGTTACGGTAATCCTACGGTTCGTCAACTGTCGTTCCTACCTCAAGGTAAACAAAACCCTGCCCGTGCGGGCAGGGCAGCGGCGGCAGGCCCCGCCGTCGTAACGCTCGGGGCCGCCGCTAAGGTTTGTGCAAATAGAAGGTCTTGACGCCGCCGACGGATTTCTCGGTTATGACAACGTTGGCGGCAACCAGGCCGACGAGGACGCCGACCAGGGCCAAGATTATCACTAGGGCTAATTTCCGGTTCATCTCTTTCCTCCCGCCCCGGCGCCTCGCGGCGCCGGGTTCACGTCTAATTCTATATTATTTCCGCGGCGGCGGCAAGCCCCTTTTTCGCCTGGCGACGGCTTCCCCAAGATATCCCTCCAGTATCTCGCAGTGGCGGCGCCAGCCGAAGCGGGCTTTGGTCGCCGCCGCGGCCGCGAGCCCCATTACCCGCCGCTCCTCCGGCGCCTGCGCGAGCCGAACCAGGGCGGCGGCGAAGTCGCCGGCGTCGCCGGCCGCGGCCAGGAAGCCGTACCGGCCGTCCTCCACCATTTCGTCCAGGACCGGGTAGCGGCTCGTGACCACGGGCAGGCCCGACGCGAGCGATTCTAAAATCTTGGTGGGCGCCCAGAAAAAGCCCAGCTCCCGCAGCGGCGGGTAGTAGGCGTCGTTGAAGGGTGCGACCGCGGCGTCGGCCGCCGCCATGATATGGGGCAGCTCGCCGTGCGGCCGCCACCCCAGGAACCGGACGGCGTCGTCTAGGCCGCGCCGTGCGATTTCGGCCGCGACCGCGGCCCGTTCAGGGCCGTCGCCCACCAGCCAGAACAGGGCGTCGGGGACCGCCGCCCGCGTCCGGGCGATAATCGGCGGGAGGTCGACGGCCCCTTGCCAGGGCCGGAAGGACCCGACGAAGAGGACGACGAAGCGGCCGGCGCCGCCTTCCCTTTCCCGGATAGCCCGGGCGTCGTCGCTGGTCGCGAGGGCCGGGTCGAACTCGTCCTCGTTGACGCCCCAGATGATTTTCCGGGCGCGCTCCCGGGCCGGCGGCCGGACGATATTGAGGTTGGGGGCGCACGCCCCGTCCGCTCGCGCGAACTGGCGGTCCACCCACCACGTGAGCGCGCGGAGGCGGAGCGTACCGGCTAGCTTGAGGCGGTACGCGACTTCTTCCAGGTGGGGGCCGTTCACCTCGACGAAATACGGGAGCCCCTTCGCCGCCGCAAAGAGATAGCCGAGGCCGTTGAGGGTGAGGTAGCGCTCCATTACGACGTCCCATGGCCCGCGCCAGACCCGAGGTAGGAGGTGCCAGGCGCGGAGGTTGCACTTCACGCCGCCGAGCCGCGACCGGGCGCGGAGGATGCGCACGCCTTCGCGGCGCTCCTCGCGGCCGAGGCCGGGCGCCGCCGCCGAGACGAGCGTCACGTCGTGGCCGCGGCGCGTCAGGCCGCGCGCCACCTCCCAGGTGTGGACCGCGCCGGCGTGGCTCGCGGGGACGTCCTCGTTGGAAAAATAAAGTATCCTCATGGGACGCGGTAAATCTCGACCGTCGGGCCGGGGCGCCGCGCGCCCGGAAAACTTTTTTCCAGGCGGCCCGCGGCGGCCAGGAATGCGTCGTAGCGAGGCTCCCACGGCTCGAGGCGCGCGCCGACGGGCTTGCCCTGTTCGGCGTAGTAACTCCGGTCATCCGGATGTGTGCGGATGGCGTAGCAGGGGCGGGGCGCCCCGCCGAAGTCGCCCAGCTCCTCGGCGAGGTAAACCTTGTACGTCGCGTGGCCGAACGGATACGACGGGTCGCGCGCCAGGTAGGCGTATTTGCCGGGGGAACCTCCGCCGGTTTTCCGGTAATGCTTCGCCAGCCGCTCCAGCGACGGCTTGTCCGGGTAGAGCGGCGGGTTTTCCGTGTCGGGGAATATCTTCTCCAGAATTACGACCGTCCCCGCCGGAATCCGGGCCTCCACATACGCCGCGGCTTCGGTCCGGGAATCGGTCCGCCACGCCCAAGCGACGTGGGAGACGTCAACGACCAACGCCGCCGCCAATGCGACGGCGACAACACATACCGCGGCTATTCGCAGCGGGCCGCGCCGCCGTTCCCACGCCCACGCGAGGGCGCCCCCCGCGACGACGGCCAGCGGCGCGACGACGGGCAGCAGGTGCCGCGGCGGAAGCGGCCGGGCGAACGCGGCGATTATAAAGGGCGTCACGGCCAGCGCCGCGATTGCGGCCCACCGGCTCTTACGAGCGGCGGCGAAGACGAGTGCCGCCGCGGCTAAAACGAGCAACGGCCAACTCAACGCCCCGGGAAGGACCGAGCCGAAGAGGGAGCCCGGCGCCGGCGCCCAACGCGCCATCCCCGGGCGGTGCCACATAAGCGACAGGTCGCGGACGAACGAGCCGGCGTCCAGGAGGGCGAAGGGGCACGCCGCGACGAAGGCCGCGGCCGCCGCCACTGCCGCGGCGACGACGTATTTCGCGCGCGCCGGGGCCGGGAGCGGCGCCATGAGAAGACAGGCCGCCGCCGCTGGGATATACATCAATACGTGGTACTTGGCCGCGGCGCCGAGCCCCAGAAAAACGCCCGCGAGTATCGCGTAGCGGCGCTTGGGGTTTTGCGTGAAGAGCGCCGCGGCGGCGAGCGACGCCGCGCCCATCGCCGCCGCCGCCATATCGGGTAGGGCCGACGCGGCCGCGGCGACCGTGCCGGGCGCGAGCGCGGCGAAGCCGGCGGCGACGTAGCCGGCGGCCCTTCCCCAAACGGCGCGTGCCCAACGGTAGGCCGCGACGAGCATCGCGACGCCGAAAAGCGCCGAGAGCGCGCGGGCGAGGAAGTAGAAGCCGGACGGGTCGCGCCAGTACAGCCCGGCGAAGGACGCGGCGTCGGTGACGACGCCGGCGACGCGCGCGGCGGCGAAGAAGCCGGCGTAAAGCACGAACGTGAGGTAGATGGAAAGGGACCCGGGCCAGGTGAACAACCCGGGGTTGACGCCGCCCGCGCCCACGCGCAACGCCCTCTCGACGACCTGAAATTCGTCACCCTGGTAGTGGTGGGGGAGTTGGGCCGCGGCCAGGACGGCGTATAGCGCCAGCCCGCCCGCGATTATCCCCAGGAGCGGCCACGGCCGCGGCTCACGCATGGCGCCGGGACCTCCGCACGGTAAGCGCGGCGAACGCGAGGGCGACGCCGAGCCAGGCGCACGCCGACGCCGCGAGGCCGGCGTAGAACCACCGGGGCCGATATGCGAACCGGATTACGTGTTCGCCGGCGGGAACCGCCACGGCCCGCGACATCACGTCGGCGCGCAGGATGGGCGCCGGCTTGCCGTCAACCGTCGCCCGCCAGCCCGGGTAATACAGGTCGGCGAGGACGACGATAGCCGGGGCGGCGCCCCGCGTCCGGCACACCGCCTCCGACGGGGAGGGGCGCTCCAGCGTCACCACCGGCGGCGCGTCGCCGTTGGCGGTAAACGACGGTGGCTCTCCATGCAGTATTACGCCGCGCTCGGGCGCGTAGTCGGGGCCGGCCATCGCGGCGAGCGCCGCGGCGTCGCCGGCGACGACGTCGTAACGTGTAACGGCTCGTGCCGGCGGCGCCGCGAGGTCGTTGGCGTAGACGTAGTACGGGCCGGCGCCCGCGAGGAGGGAAGCGCCGTCGCCTCGCCAGGGCTCGAGCCGCACGAAATACTTTACGCCGTAGGCGGCGAAAATGCCCATCGGCGGCGCGTCGGCGCGGACGCGGCGCCGGCCTCCCGCGTCCGGCGCCGTCGTATATAGGGCCTCGAGTTTGTCGAACGCCGCCGCGCCGTACGCGGGCCGGAGGGAGGCGCGCGCGACCGGCAGCTCGTATCCCCAGATGGCGTGCGTGTTGGCGTGGACCAGGCCCAGGCCGAGGGTGGGCCGGCCGTCCACGTCGTAGCCGCTGGAGAAGATGCGGCCCGCCGGCGCCGGCGCCCACGCCGCGGCTACGGGCGGCGGCCGCGTTACCGTTTCGCCTTTTATCGTGGGGTTCAAACCCCGGCCGTAATGGTAGAGGTCCAGCGCCGCGAGGATTATGACGGCGTAGGGGGCGACGCGGGCGCCGGCGCGGCTCCGCCAGGCGAGAGCGCCCAGCCCCACGCCGGCGGCGAGCATCCCGAGCTGGACCCACGTCCGGGCGTTGCCGACGGCGGCGGCGCGGTTCGCCCGCGCGAACGCCGCGGCGGCCTTTTCCCCGTAGAGTGCGCGCGTGGACGCGGCTTCGCCGCGGACCGCCGAGACCTCGGCCGCTTTCGCCGCCGCCGTCCGTTCCATGAGCGTTTTTAGCGTCGGCAACGATGCGCGGAAGCCGAAAAAAACCGCCGCGGCCGCCAGCAAACATAAAACCGCGGCGACGAACGGGGCCCGCCGCCGTTCAAAGAGCGACTCCAGGCCGTCGCCCGCGGCCACGGCCAGCGCGAGGGCCGGGAATATGAGCAGGCGCGCCGGCGCGCGGAAAAGGCCGAAGGGCGGAATGAACTTGTATATCGAAAACAGCGGCGTATACGTACCCAGCGCGAAAACGGCGGCGACGACGCCGGCCGCCAGGAAGAACCACCGGCGTTTCCTCGCGACGCCCGCGATAGCGAGGACAAACGGGAGGACGCCGACGTAGAAGCCGGATTCGACGAAGGAGCTCCGCCCCCAATAACCGTCCTCGAGGGGCGGCACGACCGGCGCGAAGGCGGGATGGGGCGTGCGGCCGAAGAGGTCGGGGAGCAGAAGCTGGACGAATTGCGGCGGCCAGAACGAATATTCGCCGGCCCGGGTGTCCGCCGCGCGTTCGCTGAGGCGCCACAACTCGAACGTGGGCGCGAGCTGGACGGCGGCAAGGGCGAGGGGAAGCGCGCCGAACGCCAGCGCGCCGGCGAGCCGCGATTTCCACCCGCGTGCTTTCACGGCGGCGCAGAGCGCCGCCGCGACCACCGCGTAGCTCGCGAGCTGGAACTGGCCCGCCAGGATGGCCAGCGCGCCGCCGGCTGCCCCCGCCAACGCATAACGGAGGTCGGCGGTGCGGCCGTAGCGGTGGGCGAGCCAAAGCAGCCCGGGCAGCCAGACGCCGTTGGTGACGATGGTGTATATGCCGAGGCGGGTTAGGAAATAGGCGCCCAGCCCGAACGCGGGCGCGGCGAAGGCCGCCGCCGCGCGGCTCTGGCCCAACTCGCGGCATAATAAATATGTGAAGGCGAGGCCGGCGTAAAGGTGGATTAAAAGGTACAGGTCCGAGGCGGCGACGGGCGGCAACGCCGCGAATAGCGCGAGGGCCAGCGGGTGGGCAAAGCCCCCCTGGCCCTCGGCGAAGAGGGGGCTGTTCAGGTGGGTGGACCAAACGGGGAAATAGCCGTGGTGGAGGGCCCGGCCCAACTCCGCCTGGGCGGGAAAGGAAAACGTTAACGTATCCTTCGCCGCCGGCAGCCGCCCCAGCGATGACAAGCCGGGGAAGAATATCACGACCAGCGCGGCCAACCACAGCGCGACGCCGGCCGTTCGCCAGAAGTCGTTGCGGCTTATTTCAGGTACCCCAGCGTTCTGAGCCGTTTTATAGTTTCTTCGTCCATGTCTCGCGTGGTGCGTGGCGCCCGGGAAATCGTCCGCCGGAGGTTCTCCAGCCGGTCCCGCAGCGCGGCCACGCGGTCGGGGTTCTCGGCCGCGAGGCTGCGCCGCTCGCCGGGGTCGGCGCGGAGGTCAAAGTATTCCGCGGCGCCGTCCCGGTGGACGATTATCTTCTCGTCGGCCGTGGTCAGCGAGACCAACGGCCCTATATTATATGGGCTGTAGCGCAGCGGCTCGGGGAAACAAGTGGCGTACGCCGCCGCGGCCGCGGGCCCGCCGCGGAACAACGGCCGGCCCCGCATCCCGCGCGGTATCCGCAAGCCGGCGAGGTCGAGGAGCGTGGGCGCGAGGTCGAGGGGCGTCACCACTCCCGCGTCGGACGGCCGCGGCGGCGGCGTGACGCCGGGGCCGCAAATTATCAAGGGGACTTCTACCGCCTCGCGATACAAGCGGAAGCCGTGGAACTTCGTCCCGTGTTCGCCCAGGGCCTCGCCGTGGTCGCCGACCACCGCGACGACGGTGCGCGACGTCAGCCCTTCGCTGTCCAACGCCGAAATAAACCGGCCGAGTTCATGGTCCACGAAGGCGATTTCGCCGTCGTAGAGCGCCGAAATGAACGCCGGGAGGCGGGGGCCGCCGGTACCGGCCGCCCAACGCTTGTTCAACAGGCGGGCGTAGGGTTGGCCGTCCACGCCCGCGGGGAGGTAGGGTTGGGGGGGGGCGTAGTCGTCGTGGGGGTCGTAGTAGTGCAGCCACAGGAAGAAAGGCCGCCGCCGGTGGCCCCGCAGCCAACGGATGGCGGCGGCCGATACCTGGTCGGCGGGGCGTTCGCCCTGGTTGTCGTCCCGCGCCAGAAATGAAAGCTTTACCGCCACGGGCCGCGGAACCAGCGGCGACGGCCGGTATTCCTCCGCGGGCGTCATGGCGTCGTCGTAGTAATCGAAGCCGCGGGCCAGGTCGGTTTGCTTGTCGGATACGACGCACGAGCCCACCACCGCGGCGGTATCGTAGCCCGCGGCGCGGAACTGCTCGCTCAGCGTCGGCACGTCGCGGCGGAGCTTCATGGCGTTCAGCAGGACGCCGGTGGTCTCGGGGTATAGGGACGTGAAGAGGGACGCGTGGGAAGGGGCGGTCAGCGGGATCTGGCAATCCACGCGGTCGAACTTTGCGCCGCGGGCGGCGAGGCGGTCGAGGTTGGGGGTGCGCGCCGCGGCGTAACCGTAGCACCCCAGCCGGTCGGCGCGCGTCGTGTCGAGCGTGACCAGGACGACGTTGACGCGCGGTTCGGCCGGGCCGCGGGCGTTTTCCAGCCGGGCGCGGCCGGCGACGAAAAGCAGCGCCAACGCCGACGCGGCCGCCAATACCCACCTGACGCGCGGCTTCCTGAGGAACCAGGCGCCGAGGGCGCCCGCCGCCGGTGCCAGGAAGACGCCCGCCGCCAGAGCCGCCAACCACGCGAGCTTGGCCGCCGGCAGGAGGCGGAAGACGGACCACCATATCCACGGCGCGGCGATAGTGGCGTATAACGCGGCCAACGGCGTGAAGCCGTCGCGGTCGCCCCGGGCCATCCCCCGCAGGGCCGCGGCGTAAACCCAGAACGCGGCGAACATGAAGGCCCAGGCCGCGAGCGCGACGGCCGCAAGGGTCATCGCCGCCGGAGGTCTTATAAACGGGAGGTTATTGGCCCACTGCCACGCGAGTTCCGTCGCGGCGCCGAAGGCGCCGGCGAGAAAACCCGCTCGGATGTAGTGACGATTGAACACTGGCCGGCCTGTGGTAAAAAAAAACCTCCCCGAGGGAGGGTGTGGGGGTGGGCGGGGGGTTAACTCTCTTTAACGGCGACTTCGGCCGCGAAGGCCACGATGTCCCGGAAGCCGGCGTGGCCCGGAACCTTGCGACAAATGATAATGCCGTATTCCCGTTCGCCGTCGACCAGGAGCTGTTCGCCGTAGGCGGGGGTGGTAAGTATTTGAACCGTGCCGAACTTATCGGTGGCCCGGTTCATGATCTTCGCCCCGCGAATCTCGCTCAAAGGCACGGCGATAACGCTGCGATGGGGGTTATAGAGTTCGCGGATGAAGCGGCGGTTAGTAAGGAGGAAGCGGTTGCGTTGTTTCTTTTTGAGGTACGCGGGAAGGATACCCACGAGCAGGCCGCCGAGGGCGATAAACCACATGTTGAAAACTACGGCCGCGGCGACGCCGACGATGAAAATGACGGCGCCCAGGAGTACGTGCTTATAAAGAAAAGAGATGTGCTCGAAGAAGACGCGTTCGACTTCTTCCTTCGCCGTACCGTTGGCCATACTTCCTCCTCACGAGATAGGCCAAGTCGAAGACGTATTTTCAACGCAAAACTAATTATACACGGCTGCCTTGCGCTTGTCAAGGCAAACGTTGGGGGAAAGCCACGCGCAGCCTGCTTTTAGCCGCCGACGTAGACCTTCACGCGGGCCGATTTTCGCGCGGCCGCGGCTTCTTCGCCGAGGATACGCGCGATTTCGCTCCGGACGTAATAATATTGGGCCTCGTTGCGATAGCGCGGGTATTCCTCTTCCCGTGCCGCCCGCGTCCGGGGCGCCTTCTCCATGAACGATGGCGCCTTTTGGACGAACCAGGCTTTAACGGTGGCTTCGTCCGTGGGGATGCGGGGGTATATGTAGAGGTCGATATAATGTGATATCGTTATCTCTTCCGCCAAATGCCGGCGGAACTGCCCGGGCGAGGTGTCGCGGTTGGGTCCGTACGCTTTAGCCGCCAGCGCCGCGGCGCGGTTCACCTCTTCCGCGGTAGCCGCCAACCCCTTGCGCTCGGCAATCTCCAGGATGAGCTGCCGTTCGACCAACTTGTCGACGGCGACCCGGAGCCGCTCGCCCGCGAGGTCCCCGCCCGTGGCGGCTGCCACGTCGGCGTCCGTTATGGGGACGCCGTCCACCACCGCCAACGTTGCCGCCCGGGCGGCCGCTGACATTAACGCCGCCGCGGCCACGAGCAGTCGGAATCGTCGATTCAGGGGCAAGGGGGTTTTTCCTTGGGACAGGTTCGCACCAGCGCCGGTAGGACTCCCGGCTTGGCCCAGCAGGAGTCATAATCGAAGAGGACCACGCCGTCCACGGGCGCGCCGGCCAAGCCCGCCACGGTTTCCGCGGTATACAGCTCGCCGTGGTTGAAGGTGCCGACGCCCAGGTAAACGCCGGCGTGGCCGGGGCGGCATCCCTCCAGCCGCGACGCCAACGCCCCCAACTTGTCGGCGTCTCCCCAGTACGTCATGGGTATGATAACGTCCACCAGGCCGTCTTCGTACCACCGCACCCAATCCTGGCCGACGTAGCGGTAAGCGTGTTCGGGGTTGGCCCATACGGCCGCGGAATACGTGACGCCGGGTTTGGCCGCCGCCACCGCTTTCCCGGTCGCGGCTACGATGCGCGTGACCTGGTCGGCGCGCCAGTCCAGCCATTCCAGCTGTCGGAGGTCGTACCACCGGTCGGCGAGGCCCTCGGCGCCCAGGGCCGGGCGGAAGATGCCGTCGTCGAGTTTGTGGAACCCCAGGAGTTGGGGGTCGGGGGCGCCGCGCTCTTCCATGTAACGCCGCCGGGCCTTTTCGCCGTAACCGAAGCGATAGTTGGGGTAGCGGACGAAGTCGAGGTGGACGCCGTCCACGTCGTAGTTGGCCGCCACCTCCGCGGCGACGGCGGCGAAGTAGTCGGCGAAGGCCTTTTCGGCCGGGTCCACGTACCACCCCTCGGCGTCGGCCCGCCCCAGGTCGCGGCGGGAGTAGCCGGTCATCCGGCGGCCGTCCCGGCCGACCGATATCCATTCCGGGTGCCGGCGGGCGACGTGGGTAGGGGCCGCGGGGAGGTCGGGCCCCGGCCACACGTAGTTCACGTTCAACCAGGCGTGGACCTCAATGCCGAAGAGCCGGCCGAGGCGGACCGTTTCCGCCAAAGGGTCGAAGCCGGCGGGTTGACCTTCGAGCTTGCGGGAATATGGCTCCCGGGCCGATACGTAATAGGCGTCGCCGGCGCGCCGCACCTGGACGAAAAGGGCGTCGAAGTCGTACGCGGCCGCGGTGGCCACAAGCCGCTCGATCTCCGCGCGGTTGTAGAGGGCTTCGGTCGTAACCCACATCGCCCGCGCGGGCTTTCGCGGGGCGTCGGTATTCCCGTCGCCAGCGGCGTAACCCGCGGCGGCGAGCGCCAGAAGGGACGCCAGCGAACGGGAGAGCACGTGTAACGTCTTCATATTGGGTTATTTATATAATATCCCGCGGCGGGACGCAAGAGGAAACGCGGAGGTCGCAAATCGCTATTGACGCCGGGCGCGAAACAATGTATACTATTTTCATAATATATGCTGGCGATGCCGAGGGGGCGCGGGTACGGGGAACGAAGTGCCGGCGCGTGTGGTGGCCCGGGGGAGCGCGGCGACCGGCGCCGGCGACGGAGGGCGGCGTGCCTCGCGGCCGACGAAAATCGTTGACAAACCGGGCCGCCGGTGTTAGAAATTAAGATTAAGTTTCCCCTGTTTTTCGCCGTAAACGTCCACTCTTCGGAAGGAGTCCACGTGGATTTCCAACGCTTTATTAAAGTCGTTCTGGTTTCCGTATTGGCGACGGCGGCGTTCGCGGTCGCGGTTCCCAATCTGGTTTCTATGGGCGACGGGATTTATGCGATGAAGAACATGATGGAAGTCCAGTTCATCCGCGGCGTCCCGGTGGGGCCCATCGCCGCGGTTGACGGCGTCGCGCAGACGGGTCTCGGCTCCTTCGACGCCCTTTGCCGCCGCTACAACGTCGCCGCCATTACGCCCCTGTACCCCGGCGCCGACCCCGACTACGAGGTCGACCTCTCGCGTTTTTACATGGTCACCTTCGCCGCCGACCAGGGGAACGTCCTGGCGGTAGTGGACGATTTCCGCGGGGACCCGTATATGGAAACCGTGTATCCCGCGCTGGTGGCCGAGGTGGATTACATCCCCGACGACCAGTGGTTCGGCCTGCAGTGGAACCTGAAACACGTTGACGACCACGACGTGGACGCCGACGGCGCGTGGGACATCAACAAGGGCGACGCCAACCTCGCGGTCGCCATCGCCGATACGGGCGTGGACTGGGAACACCCGGACCTGGCGAACAATATATGGTATAACATGGCGGAGAAGAACGGCACGCCGGGCGTGGACGACGACGGCAACGGCTACATGGACGACGACAAGGGTTGGGACTGGGTCACCGGCGTCAGCGGAACCTCGGGCGAGGACACTCAGCTCCCCGATAACGACCCCATGGACTACAACGGCCACGGGACGCATTGCTCCGGCATCGCCTCCGCGGTCACGGACAACAGCATCGGCATCGCGGGCGTGGCCTTCAAGACCAAAATTATGGCGCTCCGCATCGGCTGGGATTCCAACGGTACGGGTTACGTGGGCCTGGATTGGGGCGGCTCGGCCATGTACTACGCCGCCGACAAGGGCGCGGTCTCGTTCAACTGCTCGTGGGGCTCGTCCTACACGCCGGGGCTCGCGGGCGGCTTCTCCTACGCGTTGAGCAAGGGCGTCCTCATTTGCTCGTCCGCGGGTAATAATAACAACCAGAACCCGTCGTGGCTGTGCAGCCAGACCGAGACCGTCGCGGTCGCCTCCACCAACGTCTGGGGCAAGAAGTCGGACTTCTCCAGCTACGGCTCATGGGTGGACGTGAGCGCCCCCGGTTCGCAGATCTACAGCACCTACCGCCATGCTTACGGCGAGCACGCTTATACGACGTTGTCGGGCACGTCCATGTCTTGCCCCCACGTCGTGGGCGAAGCGGCGCTCGTCCGCACCAAGAACCCGAGTTGGCGGTGGACCGAGATTCGGAACGATATCGTCAACACCTGCGACAACATAGACGGTCTTAACCCCGGCTACGAGGGTTTGTTGGGCGCCGGCATTATAAATTGCCACCGCGCCATCTCCGACCCCAGCGTGGAGCTTTTGTCTTTCACGGCCCGGGCCCGGGGCGAAGCGGTCGCGTTACGCTGGGCGACGAGCCACGAGTATAACCACGCCGGCTTCAACCTCTACCGCCGCGCCAAGGGCGATAACGCCGCGGCGTCCGAGCGGATTAACGACGAAATGATCCGGGGCCACAGCCCCTACGTATATACGGACGCCGAGGTCCAGGGCGACACCACCTATGAATACGTGTTGGAGGACGTGGACCTGAGCGGAAACGCAACCCGGCACGGCCCGATTCAATGCCGCGTCTCGGGCCGCGGGCTCCCCACCGCCTACGCCCTGAACCGTCCCTGGCCCAATCCCGCCCGCGACAGCGCGACCGTCACGTATTCGCTGCCCGAAGGGCACCGGGGCAACGCCGAAGTGGCGCTCTACGACCTGAGCGGCCGGAAGGTCGCGACGTTGGCGTCGGGTGCCGCGGCGCCGGGAGAGTATAAGGTCCAGGTGGACGTGGCGGGTTTCGCGCCCGGCGTGTACCTATGTCGGTTGAACGCCGGCGCCTTCAGCGCCGCGACGAAGGTGGTAGTGGCCCATTAGGCGGTAACGCTTGCGGCAGGTCCGAAAATAGGTTAAAATAACCCCCGGAACGAGAGCTAGCGATAAGCGCCGGCCTATCGCCGGGGGTTAATAACGTCGCGTCGGCCCATGACCGACGAACGAGAGGTAGCGAGATATGAGAAAAAGCTGCGTGTTGATATTGGCCGCGTCGCTCGTGGCGGCCGGGGCGGCATTGGCCGCCGCGGAATTCGCGCCGGACCTTTCCAGGTACCTGGCGCGGAGCGGTAACGACGACTTTATTCCGGTTTCCATCGCGCTCGACGGCGGGATCGCGCCGGCCGCGCTCGAGGACATGACCGCGGGCCTGAGCCGCGACGCGGCCCGGGCGCTGGTCGGCGACGTCGCGAAAAGGCGGGCCGAAGAGGTCCAGGCGCCGTTCCGGAAGTTGTTCCGGACCGCCCAGGAGCGCGGTATGGCCCGCGACGTCAAATTCATCTGGGCCGCCAACGTCGTCGCGGCCGAGGTGAAGCCGCCGCTCCTGGCGCGTATCGCCGGGATGAAGGGCGTAAGGCGCATTAACCTGGAAAAGCCCGCGGACGTTATCTGCGGCCTGGCCTGGGGCGTCGAGAAAATAGGCGCCGACCGCGTATGGAACGAGCTGGGCGTCACCGGCGAGGGCGTCGTGGTGGCCGTTACCGACACCGGCGTGGATTACCTCCACACCGACCTCGTGAACCGCGCGTGGGTAAACGAGGGCGAAATCCCCGACAACGGCATAGACGACGACGATAACGGCTTCATCGACGATTACCACGGCTGGAACTTCAACGAGGACAACAACGACCCGCGCGGCGGCACGAACGGCCACGGCACCCACTGCTCCGGCTCGGTCTGCGGCGACGGCGCGGCCGGAACCCAGACCGGCGTGGCTCCCGGCGCCAAGGTCATGCCCGTCCAGGTCCTTACCGACGGCGGCTCGGGCGTGCAATCGGACTGCTGGGACGGCCTGCAATACGCCTTCGACAACGGCGCGGACGTGACGTCGATGTCGCTCGGGTGGCGGCAGAACCAGAACCCCGACCGCGCCACCTGGCGTTCCACGATGGAGACGCTGATGGCGGGCGGGATGGTGTACAGCATCGCGGCCGGCAACGAACGCAACCAGTATCCGCCGCCCAACGATATCCGGACGCCGGGCGACGTTCCCGCGGTTATCACCGTGGGTGGCACCGATGCCAACGACGCCCTGTACAACTCGTCGTCCTACGGCCCGGTGACGTGGTCCGAAGTCCCGCCCTGGAACGACTACCCCTATCCCCCCGGCCTCACCAAACCCGACGTCGCGGGGCCGGCGGTCAACGTCACGTCGTGCCGGGGCATCACCGGCGGTTATTCCGTCATGACCGGGACGTCGATGGCGACTCCCCACGTCGCGGGCCTGGCGGCCCTCATGCTCAGCGTCAACCCCGACCTCACCAACGCCCAGGTCCGCCAGTATATGGAGGATAACGCGTTGGACCTCGGGACGCCGGGCAAGGACAACGACTTCGGCTCGGGCCGCGTCCAGGCGTATGAGACGGTGTCCATCCTCATGGGAACGCCGGTAACGCTGAACTCGTTTACGGCGCGCGCGGCGGGTGAAGCCGTCACGGTGAAGTGGACCACGAGCAACGAGAGCATGCTGGCCGGCTTCAACCTTTACCGGCGGCCGGCGGGCGTGAACCGGTCCGCGGCCACCGCCGGGGCGTCGCGCAAGCTCTACCACAAGCTGAACGGCGACCTGATCCAGGGCCGCAGCCCCTACGTCTTCCACGACGACGACGTGGAGCTGGGCCAGGGTTACGAGTACCTGCTGGAAGACGTGGACCTCTCCGGCCGCACCCACACGTACGGGCCGGCTGTAGTGCGCCTGAACGGCAACGCCAAGCCGACTTCCTTCTGGCTCGCGGCCTGCGCCCCCAACCCGGCGCGCGAGCGCGCGGTCGTAAAGTTCGGCCTGGCCGAGGGTTTCGCCGGGCGCACGATGGTTGAAGTCTACGACCTCAGCGGCCGCAAAGTAGCCACGCCGCTGGACGGCAACCTGGGCGCCGGCGTCCATGAGGTGGAAGTCAATACTTCCGCGCTGGCGCCGGGCGTCTATCTCTATCGCATTACGGCCGGCGACTACCACGCGGCCAAGCGGATGGTGGTCGCCCACTAGGGCGACGCCGCCGCGGAGAAAACAGGTAAGGGCCGGGGCGCACGGGCGCCCCGGCCGCCGTGCCGGCCTCAGGGCCGGTATGGCTTAATTAGCCGAACGCGTGGTTTCCTCGCGCCGTAGGAGGAAGGCAAATGGCCCTTAATCTCAAGACCAAACTGACGCTCCTGGGGGTGGCGGCCGCCGCGTTCGTGGCGGGCGCCGTCATTACCGGGACTCTCAACCTCGTACCTCGCGGCGAGGCGGGGACGGTTCCTACCGGCGACCTCGAGGCCCTGCGGCGCATCGGCCAGGGCTTTTCGACCGTCGTGCAGCAGGTATCCCCCTCGGTCGTCAACGTACGCGTCGCCAAGAAGGTTAAGGGCGGCGGTTTTCCCGGCGGCGGCGGAATGCCGTTCGACCTATTCGGCGACAGCCCCTTCGGCCAATTCTTCGAGGTGCCGAAGCAGGCGCCCGAGGACTTCCTGGAGCAGGGCTCGGGTTCCGGCGTTATCGTAAGCGCGGACGGCTACATCCTGACGAACAACCACGTGGTGGAGGGCGCCGACGAGATAACGGTGAAGACCGCCGACGGCAAGGAATACAAGGCGAAAATGGTCGGAACGGATAAGCGCTCCGACGTCGCGGTCATCAAAATAGACGCCGCCGGCCTAACCCCCGCCAAACTCGGCGACTCCGACCAGGTCGTGGTGGGGGAATGGGTCCTGGCCATCGGCAACCCCTTCGAGCTGCAGAACACCGTAACCGCGGGTATCATTTCGGCGCGCGGCCGCGCCAACGTCGGCCTGGCCGACTACGAGGATTTCATCCAGACCGACGCCGCCATCAATCCCGGCAACTCCGGCGGCCCGCTGGTCAACCTCGACGGCGAGGTCGTGGGCATCAACACCGCCATCGCCACCCGCACCGGCGGCAACATCGGCATCGGCTTCGCCATCCCCATCAATATGGCGAAGCAGATTATGGACCAACTCATCAAGACGGGTAAAGTCGTCCGCGGTTGGCTGGGCGTTTACATCCAACCCGTCACGCCGGAGCTGAAGAAGCAGTTCAACCTGAAGTCGGAGGAAGGCGCGCTCGTCTCGGACGTCACCAAGGACGGGCCGGCGGAAAGGGCGGGCCTGAAGCGCGGCGACGTCGTGGTGGAGTTCCAGGGTCAGAAAATCAAGGATATGAACTCCCTCCGCAACCTGGTCGCCGGCACCGCGGTCGGTACGTCGGCCGACGTCAAAGTGATACGCGACGGCGCGGGGAAGACTTTCAAAGTCAAGGTGGGCGAACTTCCGGAGGCGGAAGCCGCGGCGGGCGGCATGCTTGGTCCCGGCGGCGGCGAGAAACTCGGCTTCGGCGTCCAGGACTTGACGCCCCAGTTGCGGCGCCAGCTGGGCCTGGATGAGGGGCAAACGGGCGTAGTCGTCGCCGGCGTCAAACAGGCCAGCGACGCCTTCCAGAAGGGCCTCCGCGACGGCGACGTCATCGTCGAGGTCAATCGTATTCCGGTGTCCGGCGGCGCGGACTTCAACCGTGTCATATCGGGCGTCTCGCCCGGCGAGCAGGTCCTCTTGCTCGTAATCACGCAGGGCCACACCCGCTACGTGTCGTTCACGTTCGGCAAGTAAGGACCCATGGCTTCGGCCACCAAGCGGGATTATTACGACGTCCTCGGCGTGACGCGGGACGCCCCGCTCGAGGACATCAAGCGGGCGTATCGCCAGGCCGCCTTGCGCTACCACCCGGACCGCAACCCCGACCCGGCGGCGGAAGATATGTTCAAGGAGGCTTCGGAGGCGTTTGAGGTCCTGGCCGACGACAATAAAAGGCGCGTCTACGACGTTTACGGCCACGAGGGACTGCGCGGCGGCGGCTACGGCGGCATCGCCGACGTCGACGACGTCTTCGAACACTTCTTCACGGCCGGCGGCGTTTTCGGCGACTTGCTGGCCGACCTCTTCGGCGCCCGACGGCCTTCGCGCGGCCGGCAGGCCAGCCGCGGCGCGGACCTCCTCGCGGGCGTGACCGTTTCGCTGGAAGAAGTGGCGCGCGGGTTGGCGCGGGACGTCGAGGTGGAGCGGCTCCGGACGTGCGGCGAGTGCGGCGGCTCCGGCGCGGCCGACGGCGCCGGCCGGCAGGTATGCCCGGCCTGCCGCGGAACCGGCCAGGCGCTGCAACGCCACGGCTTCTTCACGGTGAGCACGACGTGCCCCCGGTGCCGGGGCGAAGGCGATATGGTCGCGACGCCCTGCGGGACGTGCGGCGGCCGGGGCCTGCGCCTGGAGCGGACGTCGCTTCCCGTGGACATCCCCGCCGGCTTGGCGGACGGCGCGCGGATGCGCCTCCCGGGCGAGGGGGAGGACGGGAGGTTGGGCGGCCCGGCCGGCGACCTCTACGTCGAGGTCCGCGTGAAACCGCACAAAACCTTCGGCCGGGACGGGCAGGATACCGTCTACGAGCTGGGTCTGACGCCGTCGCGCGCGGCGCTGGGCGGCAAAGTCACGGTTCCCACGTTGTGGGGAAACGAGAGCGTAAACGTACCCGCGGGAAGCCAGCACGGCGACGTCCTGGTCGTCAGGGGCGGCGGCTTGCCGCACGTCCGGGCCGGCGGCCGCGGCGACCAGCGCGTAATACTCAACGTGAAAGTCCCCCGGAAGCTGAAGGGCCGCGCCAAAGACTTGTACAAGGAGCTGTTGGCGCTGGAAGGCGAGGAAGCATGAAATCAGGATGGCGGACGATAGTGCTCGTCGCGACGGCCGTGGTGGCGGCGGCTATGGCCGTCGTCGTCGTTGTCTTCGTGGTTGTGCCCCACATCCGGGAAGGGCGGGCCGACCCGGCGCGGCTGCTCGCCGCCCGGGCCGACCGTTTTTACGGCGAAGAGCGTTACGACGACGCCGCGGCGGTTTACGAGCAAGTCGTGACGGACTACCCGTCGTCGCCGTTGGCGGTCGAGGCCGGCGAGAAAAAGAAGCTGAGCGAGGCCAAGTCGCTTTTCGCCGAGGCGCGGATGTTGGCGCGGGCCGGCCGCTACTATGAGGCCGGCGACCTGCTCTCCAAAGCGACGACCCTCGCCCCCGACGACGTGGAGGTTAACTACGGCGTGGGGTGGATTTACTTCCAGCTGGCCGTGGACAACCTCGCCTCGGCCCAGCTTTCCGGCGGCGGCCGCCTGACCGGCGACTACCTTTTGCTAACCAAAACCTACGCCGAGCTCGCGCGGCAGCGTTTCGAACGGTGCGTGGCCCTCGACGCCAAGCACTGGGCCGGCTACCGCGGCCTGGCCCTCTACCACATCTTCAGCCAGGAATACGACGAGGGTCTGAAGGACCTCGCGACCGCCGACAAATACTCCACCAAACCCGAGGACAAGGTGGCGGTGGGCCGGATGCGCGTCCAGGCGTACATCGGAAAGAAGGATTACGCCCAGGCCAAGGCGACGTTGGACGCCCTTCTGGAGAAGTATCCCGACCGGGGCGACGTCTATTATTCGCTCGCGGAGTATTACCTGCGTCAGGAGAAGCCCGACGTGGCCGAAGCCAAGAAGGCGCTGGAGGTCGGCGTGGGCAAGACCTTCGACGACCCCGGGACGAAGAACCAGCTCTACGGCATGCTCTCGCGGCTCCGCCGCGACGCGAAGGATTACGACGGCGCGGTGAGCGCCGCGGCCGACGGCCTGGCCGGCGACCCGTTCAACGATTCGCTCGTAAAACAATACACGCTGGCCTACGGCTCGAAACTCATGTCGGAGCCGTCGCCGGCCCCCAAACCCTAACGTGAGGAGCGGGAAGATGCGCGGTATGCTCTGTTTGGCGGCGGCCGTTTTAGCCGCGTCTGTGGCCTTCGGCGCCGGCCCCTTCGCCGGCAAGCTCGTGTTTACTTCCACGCGCGACGGGAACGCCGAAATATACGTCATTAACGCCGACGGGACCAACCTCCTCCGGCTTACCAACAACAAAGCCACCGACGACGAACCGGTCCTTTCCCCCGACGGCTCCAAGGTGGTGTTCGTCAGCGACCGGGACGGGAACAGCGAAATCTACCTCGCGGACGCGGACGGCAAGAACCTGAAGCGTTTGACCAAAACGGATTACCCCGAGCTCGACCCGTCGTTTACGCCGGACGGTCTGGCCGTTGTTTATACTTCCATGGCGGAGGGGGAGAAGGATATCTGGCGGATGAACCTGGCGGACGGTTCCGTGGTAAAGCTCGTGACCGACGCCGGCGACCAGTTCAACGCCCGCATGGCGGCCGACGGCGCGCTGGTTTACGGCGAGAACGGCGGAAACCCCGAGATTGTCTTTCGCACCCCCGACGGGACCGAGAGGAACCTCAGCAACTTTGAGGGTTGGGACCTCATGCCCACCTTCTCGCCGGACGGCCAAACGGTCTACTTCATCAGCGTCCGGAGCGGCGACTACGACGTTTACGCCGTCAACCGCGATGGCACGGGCCTCCGCGCCGTAACCACCTTCGAGAGTCTGGAAGGGCGGCCGGCGCCTTCGCCGGACGGCCAGTATCTGGCCATCCCGTCCGACATGGACGGCGACCTGGAGATTTACATCTTTACGGTCCAGGGCGAAAAGCTGGTCCAGCTCACCGATGGCGATGCGGACGACTACGAACCCAACTGGAGCAAATAACGGAATGGGCGACGACGCCCGAGGAGGAATTATGAAACGCCTTGTGGACATCTTCTTGATCGGCGGCGCTCTGGGCTGGATTCTGGCCATCGTCACGCGCGTCGCCAGCCGGGACTTCATCTTCCCCGCGTTGCAGCTCCCCGCGCAGACGTACTTGGACTTCGGGTGGACGTGCTTCCTGGCGGCCGGCGTCCTGACGCTCCGCCAGATTCGGGACAAGTAGCTTGAAAATCCTCGTCACCGGCGGCGCCGGCTTCATCGGCTCCAACGTCGCCCGCCGCTACCTCGAGCTGGGGTGGGAGGTGGCGGTGGTGGACAACCTCATCACCGGGCGCCTCGACAACGTCCCGGCCGCCGCCAACTTCTACGAGCTGGACGTCCGCGACCTCGAGTTTGCCGAGGCGGTGGCGGCGGAGCGGCCCGACGTCCTGAGCCACCACGCCGCGCAGATGGACGTTCGGATTTCCACCACCGACCCCGCGTACGACGCCGACGTCAACATCATCGGGTCCATCAAAGTCGTCGAGGCCGCCCTGGCGGCGGGCGTCAAGAAGGTCATATTCGCCTCCACCGGCGGCGCGGTCTACGGCGAGCCCGATTACCTCCCCGTGGACGAGGATTGCCCCACCCGCCCCATCTCGCAGTACGGCTGCTCCAAGCTTGCGGTGGAGCGCTACCTCTACCTGTATAACGTCCAGCGGGGGCTCAGCTATACGGCGCTGCGCTACCCCAACGTCTTCGGCCCGGGCCAGAACCCCAAGGGCGAGGCCGGCGTCACGGCGATATTCGCCCTCCAGATGCTCGCCGGCGAGCCGTGCGTCCTCTTCGGCGACGGGACCGAGACGCGGGACTACGTCTTCATAGACGACGTCGTCGCGGCCCACGTCCTCGCCGCCGCCAGCCCCTACGTCGGCGTGGTTTGTGTTGGCTCGGGCGTCGAGACCACCGTCCCCGCCATCTACGAGAAGCTGTCGGCGCTGACGGCCAACGCCGTGCCGCCGGTCCGGAAGCCGCTGCGCCCGGGAGAAATTCACCGCATCTGCATCTCGGGCCGGAAGGCGAAAGAGATTCTGGGATGGGAGCCCCGCGTCGGCTTCGACGAGGGGCTCGCGCGCCTCGTCGCGTACCTGCGCGACCACGGCGACAGATACCGTTGATTTCGGCTTCTTAAATAAAAAAGCCGGCCCGCGAGGGCCGGTTTATTTTTGGGAGGGAGGGCGCGGCGGCGGTTTAGAAATACACCTGGAACGCGCTCGCGATCTCGTCATTCGAAGTCCGGTTTTTATCCTCGAGTATCCGCGTGTAGTCCGAACGGAACGTCAGGTTCCGGCCGACGAAGTGGAGGGCGAAGCCGGCGGTATAACGGTCTTCCGATATGGCGCCGCGCATGAGAACGGCGGGCTGGTAGCGTTCGTAACGGGCGTACGGCTCGACGCCCTGGAAGTATTTGAAGCGGAGCGGTTGGGTGTAACTCGCGACGCCGAAGAGGCCGCGATAGGAATCATCTTTGTAAATGGGGTCGTCGGACGGTCCAAAACCTAATAGGTACTCGTTAACGAAATATCGCATATACTCGGCGCGGAGTTTCACGCGCCAGAAGTCGTACGACAGGTCGGCGCCGGCCCGCGGCGCTTCACGATAATGCTCTTCTAAATCCCCGCCGTAATAAAAATACCTTTTTTCCTTCGCGTGTAAATAAGAAGCGCCTATTTGGAACCCTTTTAAGCCGGGAACGGGGGAGGCGTATACGCGACCCGCGCCGCTAACTATCGGGTTATCATAACTATAGGGTAGAAAGGCGCCGCCCGCGGCGCCGAGCAGGTAAGGCCACGCGTCGCGCTCCAGGCGCCAGTCGACGCGCAGGCCCGTATTCCGTCCGGGCGCGATTTCGTTCGAGGTTACCGTGCGGTTATTGGTTATGAGGTCCCACTCCTGCGTCGTCGCCTCGTTTCCGAAAGGGATAAAACCGCGGCCGAAAGTTACTTTGAAATTGGCCGGGGCGGCGACCGCAAGGTACGCCTCCGTTACGCTAGAATTAAAACCGCCGCGGAGGTTATAATCCACGACGTCCCATAACGTTCCGTATACGCGGAGCTCCGCCGCGCTAACTGAAAAACGGCTCGCCGGCCGTTTATAACCTTGCATATCTCGATAATCGTAATAATGCCCCGCTTGCAAAAACACGCCGAGGTTTAACGTCACGCCGTCCACGGGGACTTCCACCGCGACGCCCCAGCACGCCGCCGCGGCCAGCGTTCCCGCCGCCGCCCACAACGCCTTTAACCGCATCCCGATTCCTCCCGCGTATGAGGCCGGCGCGGCCGACCCCGGTTACTTCACGACGACGTTGATTATTTTATCGCGCACGAGGACTTTTTTCAAGACCGTTTTACCCTCCAGGTGCCGCGCGACGTTCTCGTCCTCGCGAACGGCGGCCATGACTTCCTCCTCGCTCGCGCCCTGGCCGACCTCCACCCTCCCCCGGACCTTGCCGTTCACCTGGACGACGACGGTCGTCCGCGCCGTAATTTAAGGCGGAGTCGGTTTTATTGGGAACGTAAAAACGATGCGAGCTCTTTATGATAGTGCTAATACTAATAGAGGAAATCTTTCGGGAGCGACTTAGCGTGGTGGTACTCGATATCTTTCTTGGTCAAATCGCTTCGTTTTGCTAATTTAAAACCGGTTTTCAAGATGGGCCGCGTCTTCACTATACTAATACCCATACGCCCTTGTAAAGTTTCTGGGATATAAGGGTGGTAAACGGCGGGCCGGCCCGCAAAAAACGCGGTTAGATAAAAACGAGTTGTAGGGTCGTAATGGTTCAAAAAATTTTTTAAATTCGAATTGGTACCAAAGGGGAATTGCTTACACATGATTATAAAAACTAATAATTGTTCTTGGAGAAAAGATTCGCTCTTATCTTTTAACGTACTATTAAATTCCTGTTCTGCTTTAGTTATTGTTTTTCTCGTTGGGCTTGGGTAAATATAAGTAGAATATGTGTTTGGGTCTTCGATTACGAAAGATATTACTATATTCCCTTCTAGGTCCTCTTCTTCATTATAATTCCATGTCGAAAACAGGTCCGCTATCCGGTTGGCATAATTTTCCGTTTTGAATACAGGACCGATATATGGAAAATCTCTGTCGTTGGGCGTTGCCGTAAATATAAATATATTGCCTAACCACTCGTATCCATCCCAATCCGGCATGGGTTGTACGTAAATAGATATATATATGAATATAGTCCGTTCTATTAGCTGTTCGAAAAGTAATAAAAAGACCGATAGCGAGAGGCTAAAATACCAAGGTAACGTTAGAACGCTAGTCCCTATTCCTAGAACCGCGAGGAGCCGCAAAACCCATTTTACGCTAATCTTATACCGGCTACTAATATATATTCTTGGGATTTTGTTTTTGAATCCGAACTTAATAAATAATTTTCTCTTTTGATTAAGCCGTTCGATATTCCAAATAAGAACACCCGCTAATACCCTTAGGTTGCGGATGGTTCTCTTGATTCGGTTTAAAATCCTACTTAATCGTTTCTCCCTTAAAACGTTGGTTTTTCTACCCGGTCCGCGCGACGCGGCCGCGCGACTACGGTTTGTTCGAAATAAGGATATCAGGTCCAAAGTAGCCTATTTGCGCCGTAGTTTACTATCCCAGCTCGATTCCTCAAAGAACACGTGGAGTATATTACCTCTCTGGAAGTATTTTTACAACGCTTTTTTCGTTTACGCGCCGTCGTGTCTCCGTCGCCTTTCGGCCGTTCTATTTTAAGAGACGCGGCGCTAAAAGCGTCGGATGGTAGATTGCGTTTGAGGATGGTTTAAGCCGGAAAAGCCGTTACCTTATACCACAAACCCATCCGCAGACTCAATCTATTAATCGAGTTAAGAATATGCGGTTCAAAAGCTCTCTCTGTTCGCCGCAATATCACTTTATTACGACGTTTAAGAGCCGGTCTTTCGGTACGAATATCATTTTAATTATTTCCCTATTCACGAGGTATTTAGCTATCTTCGGTTCGTTCCGAGCGGCGGCTAATACCCGACCCTCATTGACGGGTTCTTGTACAGCGACGTTCCCGCGGACTTTCCCATTTATTTGTATTACGAACCGCCTATAAACCTTCGCGGTCATGGAGACCTTGGCGGTTACCGTAACGGTAAGCGATTCTTCGTAAGCCGTTTTTGTTTTTTGCATCAAATCCTCAAATGGGGATATTTCTACTAGCTTGCGGTCGTATTCGTCCCATTCCTCGAGGAATATTGATCGTTTGTAACCGGCGCGGGCCCATAATTCCTCAGCCATATGCGGAGCAAAAGGCGCCAGCATCTTAACAAGCATATGTAGGCAATATCCGAAAGCTGGATCCGTTTTAGGTTCGTAGGCATATAGTTTATTAACGTAATCCATCAAAAATGCAACGCAAGTATTGTAATTTAGGGAATCTAAATCTTCCGTTACGCGTTTTAGTATATGGTGTGCTATAGCTACAGCTGCGATGTATACATGGCCTTCGTTTTCTGTAGCTATTACCGGCGGCTCACCGGCGTTTTTCTTTACGTTTTCTATGTTACCACTTACTAACCGCCACACCCGCTGCAGCCACTTGGCCATTGCCCCCACGCCCTCGTCCGTCCACTCCATGTCCTTGCCGGGAGGGCCGGCGAAGGTGATGTAGAGCCGCGCGACGTCGGCGCCGTGCTCCGCCAGGAACGGCCCCGCGGGGACGGCGTTGCCTTTGGACTTGGACATAACCTCCATGCCCTCGGAGCCGTCGGCGCGGCGGACGCGGGCCTTCACCATCCCCTGGTTGAAGAGCGCCGGGAACGGCTCCCGGTCCCGGACCAGCCCCTCGTCCGCCAGGACCTTCATGAAGAACCGCGAGTAGAGCAGGTGGCTCACCGCGTGTTCGTCGCCGCCGACGTATTGGTCCACCGGCATCCAGTGGTTGACGCGCGCGGGGTCCCACGGCGCCCGGTCGTTCTTGGCGTCGCAATAGCGCAGGAAGTACCAGCTGGAGTCCACGTACGTGTCCATGGTGTCGGCGTCGCGCGCCGCCGGCCCGCCGCACCGCGGACACGTCGTATTAATGAACGCGGGGCAGCTCGCGAGGGGGGAGCGTTCGGAGGGCGTGAAGTCCACCTGGTCCTCGGGCGGCAGCGAGACCGGTAGTTGGTCGTACGGGACGGGGACCTCGCCGCACGCGGCGCAGTGGACGATGGGGACGGGCGCGCCCCAGTATCGCTGGCGGCTGATGAGCCAGTCGTGGAGGTGGTAGTTCACCGCCGGCTCGCCCCAGCCGTCGCGCGCGCCGTCCCGGGCCAGCCGCGCCATGCCCTCCCGCGACGCGAGGCCGGAATAGGGCCCCGAGTTCTCCATCGTGCCGTAGTCCTCGAAGGGCTCGGCCATGGCCGCGCCGTCCGCCGGCGCGCCGCCGTCCGGGCGAATTACCGGCTTCACCGCGAGGCCGTATTTGCGCGCGAAAAGGAAGTCGCGGCCGTCGTGCGCCGGGACGCCCATGACGGCGCCCTCGCCGTAGGCCGCGAGGACGTAGTCGCCGACCCAGATGGGGACCTCCTCGCCGGAAACGGGGTTGCGGGCGTAGCGGCCGGTGAAGATGCCGCTCTTCTCGCCGCCGGCGGCGACCCGCTCGATTTCCTTCCGGTTGACGGCCGCGCGGCAAAAGGCCGCCACCGTTTCTTGCGTCGGCAGGCCCGCGGTAAGGGTGGGGATGGCCGGGTGCTCGGGCGCGAGGGCTATGAACGTGACGCCGAAGAGGGTGTCGGCGCGCGTGGTGAAGACGTCGAAGTGCAGGTCGCCCGAGCCCACCACGGGGAAGCGGACCGTCATCCCCTCGCTCCGGCCTATCCAGTTTCGTTGGAGCGTCACGACGTGCCGGGGCCAGCTCGCCTCGATGAGCTTCAGGTCGTCCAGAAGGGCGTCGGCGTAGGCGGTTATCCGGAAGTACCATTGCTCCAGGTGGCGCCGCTCCACCGGCGAGTCGCACCGGTAGCAGGCCCCATCCACCACTTGCTCGTTCGCGAGGACGGTGCCGCACTTCGGGCAGTAGTTGGCGGGGCCGGCGGCGCGGTAGGCGAGGCCGCGTTCGTAGAGCTTCAGAAACAGCCACTGCGTCCAGCGGTAATAGTCGGGGTGGTAAGCCGCGATTTCGCGCCGCCAGTCGTAGCCGATGCCCGCGCGCTTGAGGGTTTCGCGCGACGTCGCGATGTTCTCCTCGGTCCACTTGCGGGGCGAGAGGCCGCGCTGGATGGCGGCGTTCTCGGCCGGGAGGCCGAAGCTGTCCCACCCGATGGGGTGCATGACCTCGCAGCCGCGCATCATCTTATAGCGGCCCAGGACGTCGCCGATGAAGTAATTTTTCATATGGCCGACGTGGAGGTCGCCCGAGGGATAGGGGAACATCTCCAGCAGGTAAAACTTGGGCCGGGGCGAGTCTTCCCGGGCCTCGAAGAGCTTCTCCTCGGCCCAGGCGCGCTGCCACTTCGCCTCGACGGCGGCGGCGTCGTAGTCGTCCGTATGCGTAGTCATAAGAACCACCGGCCTCGCGGCCCCGCGTTATGAAAAGGGCGGGCTGGGGGCCCGCCTGGGTTGTTTGCAACGCACAGCGCCGCCGGCGGGACGTTTAAGCGTCCGGAAGGAGCAACGCGAGATGCCGACGACGCGCGAACATGATTGATTTTCTTATACCATAATCCGGGGGCGCGGTCAAGGTTAAATCAGGCGCGCGAAGACCTCGTCGGAGAGGAAGAGGCCCCGGCGGCTCAACCGGACCGTGTCGCCGGCGACTTCCACCAGCCCCGCGGCCGCGAGGTCCCGCAGCTCGGCGGCGTAGTGCTCGCGCGGGTCGACGCCGAAGCGTGCCCGGAACGCCGGGGCGTCCACGCCGGCGAGGAGGCGGAGGCCGAGGACCATAGCCGTCCGCATCTCCCTTGCCGGGTCCGACGGTTCCACTTCTGTAAGCGGCCACGCGCCCCGGCCGGCGGCGACGCAATACGCGTCCAGCGCCGGCGGGTTCTTGTGACGGCTGCCTCGCCAGTGGGCCGCTGCGGCCGGCCCGAACGCCAGGTAGTCGTCGTCGCGCCAATACTTGAGGTTGTGGCGGCACTCGCGGCCGGGGCGCGCGAAGTTGGAAATCTCGTAGTGGACGAAACCCGCGGTCGTAAGCTCGTCGGCCGCGGCGTAGTACATGTCCGCCAGGGCGTCGTCGCCCGGCAGTGGCGTGCCCGCCCGCGCCAGCGGGACGTGGGGCTCGAGCGTCAGCGCATAGAGCGAGACGTGGTCGGGCTCCAGCGCGAGGGCCCGCCCGAGGTCGCCGCGCCATTGCTCCACCGTTTGCGCCGGGAGGCCGTAGATGAGGTCCAGCGAGACGTTGGCGAAGCCCGCGGCCCGCGCGCGGCGCGCCGCGGCTTCGGCGCCGGCGGCGTCATGCCGCCGGCCGATGGCCCGGAGGAGGCGGTCGTCGAGGGATTGGACGCCGAGGGACAGGCGATTGACGCCGCCGCGGCGCAGCGCCGCCAGGACCGCCGCGGTCGCGGACTCGGGGTTAGCCTCGCACGTAACTTCGGCGTCGGCGGTAGGCCGGAAGGTGCGATGGACGGTACCGAGCAAGCGGGTTAAGTCTTTGGCGCCCAGCGTCGTGGGCGTCCCGCCGCCGAAGTATAGCGTATCGGCTTCCTGGGGCCCGACCGTCGCCCGGGCGGCGGCGGCCTCTTCGCCCAGCGCCTTCAGGTATCGGGACGCGGCCGCGGCGTCGTAAACCTGCGAGGTGAAGTCGCAGTAGCCGCAGCGGCTCGCGCAGAAGGGGACGTGGACGTAAAGGCCGACCATGCTTCCTAAAAGAAAAGGGCGACGAAGCCGTCGCCCTTGAATGTGGCAGTTTGACGTCAGGCGATGGTGAAGTCCCACCACTGGACGAGGCGCCAGTGGACCTTGCCCTCTTCGATATATTTCTTGAACTTGAAGTTGCAGTAACCCTGGTCGGCGCGGTAGCCGTCTACCTCGTCTACCATCACGAGCAGGTTGATCGCGACGTTATACGCGATGAACTCCGTGGCCCCTTCCGGCGGTTTCCCGACGGGCTGGATTTCGAGCGAAATCGTGTACGCCTCCTGGAACATGTTGCCGGTCGCTTCGTAATCCTCGGTGTAGGTCCAGGAAATCGGGATAATGTAGGTGCCGACCGGCTTGCCTACGTCGTTGGGGTTGAAGTAGAAAACGAACTTCTCCTGGTCCAGGGCGCCCTTGTAAAGGTTGATGTCTCGCCCTTTATAGGAGTTTTCTATGGCCGTTAAGACGTTGTCGGGGGAGGCCCAGTAGTCTATGGGTATATCGCCGGTGGGGGGGGGCGGGCTGAAGATACATCCGGCGGCGAGGAGCGCCGCCGCGGCCGCGGCCAGCGCCGCGCGCCGGGTTATGGTGCTTATCTTGGCTTTGCGCATCGGGAGGACCTCCCCGGTTAATTTTTACTTTTGACTTCTCGGTTCATTAATATTATGTTGTATTGGCGCCTGAAAGTCAAGCCCTTTTTAGGCTAACGGTAATAGGCGTCCGGGAGCATTACAATCGGCGGCGATGTCGGCGGACCCGCTCCCGTCCGTTTTACCGATTTACCCCTGCCGCCAAGAGTATTTTTCCCGCCGCTTATGTCTTTGCGTCGCCAATTGCTATTTCTCGTGGCGCTGGTCGCCGCGGCCTTCGCGCTCCATTGCTGGCGGCTCGGGCAAAAGCCGCTGTGGGTGGACGAGGCCGAGGCGTGGGGCCAGGCCACCACCGGCCAGGCGCCGCCGACGCACCCGCCCCTCTACTTCCGCGTATTGGGCGGGGCCGCCCGCGCCTTCGGCGAAAGCGAGCGGGGCCTCCGCCTTCCGTCCGCGCTGGCCGCCGCGTTAATGGTCGCGGCCGCGTGGTGGGCGGCGGGGGAGATGGGCTTCTCGCCCTGGGCGCGTCTGGGCGTGGCCGGCGTCGTCGCCTTCTCGCCCTACCTTCTCCTCGTCGCGCAGCAGGCGCGGATGTACGCGCTGGCCGGATTGTGGGGTGCGCTCTTCGTCGCCGCCGCGTTGGCCTGGCGCCGGCGGCGGCGCCTCGTCTTCGCCGCCGTCGCGGCCGCGGCCGCGCTGGCCGGCGTCTACACCGTCCACAGCTTTTGGCTCATCCTCCTGGCCTGGCCGCTGCTTTGGCCCGGGCGCGACCGCCGCGCGGCCCTGGTCGGCGCCGCGGCCCTCGTCGTCGTCGTATTGTTGTATCTCCCCATTGCCGGCGCGGGGTGGCGGCAACTCCACGCGAGCGGCGCGGCGACGCGGTTGGCGCCGGGGAACCTCCTCCCGGCGGCGAAGGCGGCAGCGGGCGCCCTCTTCTACTTCGGCGCCGGGTTTCGCTACCATCCGCTGGCTGCGGACAACCTGGCTTCCTTCGGCCCGAAACAACTCGTCGGGTTGGCCATCGCCGGCGGCGCCGTGCTGGCGCCTCTCGTCGCCGGGTTGCTCGCCCCGGGCCGCGACGGGCGGCTCACGCTGCGGCTGGCCGGCGTTATAACGGCGGGCCTTCTCGTCAACGCCATCGCCCCCTCGGGCGCCGAACAGCTCGCGGCGTTGTTTCCGGCCTTCGTCTTGATTTGGGTCGCCGGTTTGGCGCGGTTCGCGACGCCGTGGCGGCTGGTCGTCGCGGCGGCGTGGGCGGCGACGGCCGGCGCCGGCGTCGCCCACTACTACCGGACGCCGTGCTACCCGTTGCATGAGGAGGATTGGCGGGGGGCCGGCGCGGCGCTCGCGGCCGCCTATCGCCCGGGCGACCTCGTGGTAACGCGCGCGGGGCCGGGCGGGCCCGCGGCCGTCCGCTATTACGCCGGTTTGGCGGCCGCCGATACCGGCCGCGAAGGGCTCAGAATAGCGGACGAAGGACTCGCGCCGTGGCTCGAGCGCCGGGCCCGTTCCCGCCGCGTATTTTTATTCTACGGCGACTGGGGAGACGCGCGCCTTTACGGCGGCCTGCGGGATATAGGCAGAAGGGGTTACGCGGTGACGATAAGCCGCTGGGGCGCGGGATTGGCGCTTTTCGAATTCGCGCCGCCGCCGCGGCCTCCGGGCTAGCCGCGCTTTTTCCTAGAAGGTGTAATTCAGGCCGGCGGAGACGTTGAAGAACGATTCCGCCGGCAATTCTACTATCCGTTTGTTTTGTTCGGTTGACCAAAACGTATTGACGTTATGGCTGTCCGAGGCGTTGACGTAGAGGGTGAAATTCTTTATGATGGAATACGTGATGGAGGCGGTGGCGGTATAGTATTGCCGCAGCTCCCAGTTCTCGGGCTTGGGGTTGTACATCGCGTCGGTTTCTTCGTTGGAGTACGAAAAACCGAAACGCAGCGATAGGTTGTCGGAGGTATTGAACTCGGTCGAGGGGTAAACCGACCAACCACGGTGGATGCGGTTGGACGAGGAGCTCGAAGGGTAATATTCGTCGTCGGCGTTCAGGTCCACGCTTAGGGCCGGGATGAACAGCTTGCCGAAACCCCGCCGCACTGACGTGCCGAAATGGCGGTTGATGCGTTCGTAGTCGCCCCCGGAATATTCCGGGTGGACGTAGTTACTACTGTCCTTGCTGATGTCGGTGGCCAGCGTCATCTCCGTGTCGCGGGAATAGCTGTAGGTAAAAGTGGTATTGAGGTTGACGTTGAGGTCGTCCCGGTCGCCGGTCTTCGCCGCGGCCGCCTCGAAGTAGCGGTTGGCGGTGAGCTTCATCGCCGTGGCCACGTCCACCCGCAGCTTCTTCGTCCAGTCGAAGCCGATATTGGCGTCCAGGTTGTTGCTCCGCGCGCGGTAGTCTTTCTCGGGATAGACGATTAGGTGGCGGCGGTTTTCGGACAGGTAATGGGTGAGGTGAAAGGTGATATCCTGGCCCAGCGCCAGGTTGACGCTGGAGTTGACTTTGCCGTCCTGGTTGAGGCCGCAGGCGTTGGCGTTGCTGGTGTCGGTGGACGGGGGGAGGCGGCCCTGGTCGTCCCGGAGCTTGGTTTCCGTTTCATTGTAGTTGACGTTCACGGAGATGTCGGCGTTATCGCTGGGCGTGACGCGCATTTCCACGGTGTCGTTGAACCCGGCGGTATGGCTGTCGTATATCGTTTCCCCGAACTGCTGCTGATATTGGCCTTTGTTCAAGAACAGGCCGCGGCGGATATCCACCGTGCCGCTGTTGGAAATCGTAAACGCCTTGGCCGGGTTCCAGGTGGCGCTGGCGGAGGCGCCGCCCGAAAGGTCGTCGGTGTCCATGGCCGGGAGGATGTTGTCTCGTGCCACGCTCTTGGAGGCGTTGAGGGAGGAGCTAAGGGACACGGCGTCGCTGACGTCCTTGTTGGTGCCCAACGACGCCGATACGCTGTTGCTCTTCTTGCGCGAAAGCATCGGCTTGGGTTCCCGCGGCGGCCACGTTCCCATGCGGGCCATGTCTATCTCGGACGAGCTGATCCCGCCGTTGTAATCCACGCTGACGGTCGTCGAGGTCGTAAGGTTGTAGTCCAAACCGCCGCCGTAGTTGTGGTTGCGGCTGCTGGAGGGCGGCGGAACTTGCCCCATCACGATGATCGTTTTCTGGTAGGAATCGTCCACCCCCAGCGACATGTTGGTCTTGAGGTTCTCGGTGAAGTCGTAGTTCAGGGTGGAGTTCACGCCGTTGGAGCGGGTCTCGGTCATGAACTCGTCGTAGTCGGGGCTCGCGGGGCGGTGGTAAAGGTTGCCGGTGTTGAGGTAGCCCACGGAGTAGCGCCACGGCGACGGCGGGTCGTAGTCGATGGACAGGTTTACGTTGCGGTCCCGGGAAACGCTGTCGTCTTCGGTTTTATAGCCGTTGCCGACGTTGGCGGACATGGCGAATATCAGGTTGGTCGTGAGGGGGGCGTTGTAGGCGAAGCTGGCGGTGGCGCTGGTTTGGCCCGACGACGACTGGTAGTTGGTGTCGAAGGTTTTGGCGGATTCGCCGTCGCCGTCGCCCTCGCCCCGCGCCGCCGGGGCGGCCGATAGGACCACGGCCGCTACTGCTAAAACGGATTTAAGCGCCGATTTCATCCAGGAACGACTTTCCGGCGGCCAGCGGCTCCAGGCCGAAGTTGGCGGCTACGGTTTGCCCCACGTCCGCGAGCGTCGCCCGGACGCCGAGCGGAACGGCGGCGTCCAGGCGCGGGTGCCAGGCCAGCAGGGGCGTATACTCCCGGGTATGGTCGGTGCCCGGCGTCGTGGGGTCGTTGCCGTGGTCCGACATAATGACGACGAGGTCGTCGTCGCGGACGCGGGCCCCCAGCGCCGGGAGCGCCGCGTCGAAACGTTCCAGCGATCCCGCGTAGCCCGCGGCGTTGTTGCGGTGGCCGTAAACCGTGTCGGTATCGTTGAGGTTGGCCAGGACTATTCCTTCGAAGTCGGCGCCCAGCGCGGCCGCGATGCGCGCGACGCCGTCGTCGTTGTCCCGCGTGTGGACGCTCGCGGTGAAGCCGCGGCCGGCGAAGAGGTCATCCACCTTGCCGATTCCCCGGACCTCCAGGCCGGCCTCGACGAGGCGGTCCAGGAGCGTCGGCGCCGGCGGCGCGAGGGCGAAGTCGCGGCGGTCGCCGTCGAGGCGCCGGAACGCGCCGGCTTGGCCCGCGAAAGGCCGGACGATAACCCGCGCCACCGCGTACGGCCCCGTCATGGCGTCCCGCGCCCGCCGGCCCATCTCGCACAGCGCGGCCGGCGGCACCTCGTCGACGTGCGCGGCCAGCTGGCATACGCTGTCGGCGGAAGTATAGAGTATAAGCGCGCCCGTGGCGAGGTGTTCTTCACCCAACTCCGCGATTATCGCCGTCCCGGAAGCGGCCTTGTTGCCGATAAGCTCCCGTCCCGTGGCCGCGCGGAGTTTCGCCAGTACCTCGGGCGGGAAGCCGTCCGGGAAAAGAGGGAAGCCGTACGCGGGGATGACACCCGCGAGTTCCCAATGGCCGTCAATCGAATCTTTCCCCGGCGCCTGCATGGCGAGCGTCCCGTACGCGCCGACGACCGGCGTGTCCTCGTACCCCGGCAGCGTCGCGAGCCGGGCCAGGCCCCGCGCCGCGAGGTTCGGCACCGCCAGCTTCCCCCGGGCCCGAACGACGTGGCCCAGGCTATCCGTCCCCTCGTCGCCGAAGTCGGCGGCGTCGGGCAGCGCGCCGATCCCCACGCCGTCCAGGACGACGATTATCACCCGGCGAAAGGGATTACCCGCGGCCATGCTTCAGCGCCGCCAGCGAGGTCCCATACGGCGGCCGGGCGACGCCGGCCTCGGTGATTATCCCGTCTATGAGCCGCGCCGGCGTAACGTCGAACGCCGGGTTGTAGACGTCCACTCCCACCGGGGCGACGCGGACGCCGGCGAACGACGCCACCTCCGACGGGTCGCGCTCCTCGATCCGGATGGCGGCGCCCGAGGGGATTTCGACGTCCACGGTGGACAGGGGGGCGGCGACGTAGAACGGCACGAGGAAGCGGCGGGCCAGGACCGCGAGCCCCATCGTCCCGATTTTGTTCGCGGCGTCGCCGTTGGCGGCGACGTGGTCGGCCCCCACGATGACCGCGTTCACGCGGCCTTGCGCCAAGACGGTGGCCGCCGCGCCGTCGCAAATCAGCGTCGTCGGGATTCCGGCCTGCACCAACTCCCACGCCGTCAGCCGCGCCCCCTGCAGGAGCGGCCGCGTTTCGTCCGCGTAGACCGATATCCGCTTCCCCTGCTCCGCGGCGGCGTAGATGACGCCGAGGGCCGTCCCGTAATCCACCGTCGCGAGGGCGCCGGCGTTGCAGTGGGTGAGGACGGCGTCGCCGTCGCGGAGCAGGGCCGCGCCGAAGCGGCCCATCCGGCGGTTGGCGTCGCGGTCTTCCTCCTCGATGGCCCGGGCCTCGGTTTCGAGTCGGGCGTAGAGGGCGGGGCCGGTCGCGGCGTCCGCCCGCGCCGCGGCCGCCATGCGCCTTACGGCCCAGGCCAGATTGACGGCCGTGGGGCGCGCCGTCTCGAGGTACGCCGCGGCCTCGCCCACGCGCGCCCGCATCGCCGCCGGGTCGGCGGTCAGCATCTCGCGCGCGGCCATGAGGACGCCGTAGGCGGCGGCGACGCCGATGGCGGGGGCGCCCCGAACCACCAGGCGTTTAATGGCGTCGTGCACCGCGGCCGCGTCGTCACACGCGACGATGGCGAGTTCGGTCGGGAGGAGCGTCTGGTCGATAAGCTCCAGCCGTTCGCCGGTCCACTTGAGCGTCGGAAGGCGCATGGGGTATAGGCTCCTGTTAAAAACTATATTCTATTTCAAGCGCGGGCCTAAGTCAAGCCGTATCCGCGGGGCGCGCGCTTGCGGCCGGCCGGGCGCTGTGTTACAATGCGCGCCGTGTCCCTTCCCAGCGTAAGTCTTTTCGTCCCGGCGTACAACGAAAGGGAAAACCTCGCCGCGGCCGTGGAGGAACTCGCCGCCGCGGCCGCCGCGGCCGCCGACGATTTCGAGGTGATTATCGTCGAGGACGGCTCCACCGACGGAACCGCCGAGCTGGCCGACGAACTCGCCCGCCGCTACCCGCGCGTCCGCGTGGCGCACCAGCCCGTTAACGCGGGGTACGGGCCGGCGGTCCTCCGCGGCCTGGCCGAAGCTACGAAGGATTACGTCTTTTACACCGACGCCGACCGCCAATATAACTACCGCCAGTTTGCGACGCTGTGGCCGCTGGCCCGGACGCGCGACGCCCTCGTGGGCTATAGGCGCCACCGCCGCGACCCCGCGATGCGGCACCTCTTCGCCGCGGGATACGCGCTGTTGTTGAAGTTGTTTTTCGGCTTCCCGTGGCGCGACGCGGATTGCTCCTTCAAATTCTTCCGGCGGGAGGCGCTCGCCGACGTCGCCGTCGAATCGCGCTCCGGCTTCGTGGAGGCCGAGCTGCTTTTGAAATGCCGCATCCACGGCCTGGACGTCAGAGAGGTGCCGGTCCGGCACTACGGCCGGCCCGCCGGGCGCGTATCCTTCGAAGTCCTGCGGCGGGGCCCGTTCAGCATCGTGAAGTTCGGGCCGATATGGGCGATGTGGGCGGATATCTTGAAGTGCCGCCGGACCATCGCGTCGTACGCCCGCGGCGTCCGCCACGCCTGTCTGCGCCGGGAAATGGGGCTCTCGTGAGGCGCGTGCCGGCCGTCGTATGGGTCATGCTGGCCGCGGCGCTTCCGCGGCTCGCGGCCATCGTCGTTTTGGGCGACCGCCTCCTTGAGCCGAGGCAGGACCAGTTCGTTTTCGCGGAGCTCGCCGCCGGCGTGGCCGAGGGAAAGGGGCTCGTCCTCGACGCGGAGCGCTTCGCCGCCAAGGCGGCGGCGTGGCGCGGGCCGGCCCTCCGGGAATGGGTGGCGGAGCCCGGGTGGGCGTTCGGCCTGGTCCGCGTCGGCGGGAAAACCTCGGCCTACGAGCCGCTCTACCCCTATACCCTGGGCGCGGCCGTGCGTCTGGGGATGCCGGTGTGGCTCGCGGCCCGGTGGCTCAACCTCGTCTTCGGCGTGGCCGCGGCGGCGGCGGCCTTTGCGTTGGGGCGGCGCCTGTTCGGCGGCGCGGCCGCGTGGATAGCCGGTCTCGGCGTGGCCCTTTACCCCGCGTATATTTACTACGGTCTGTTGGCGATGGGGGAGGCGGCGCACGTCGCCCTTTTGGCGATTCTTCTGGCCGCGTTCTACACGTCCGGAAACAGCCGGTCGTCCGGCGCGGTCGTGTTCGGGCTGGCGGGGGCCGCCTTTTTCCTCACCCGCGCGATAGCCCTCCCGCTGGGGGTTTTATTGTTAGCGTATAACTGCGCCCTTACGCCGCGGCGGGCGAAAACCGTTTTTGTGTTTGTGACCGCGTGCGTGTTCGCGCTCGCGGTGGCGCCGTGGGTTTACAGGAACTACGCCGTCCACGGCACGTTTGCCCTCGCCCCCAGCCGCGGCGGCGTGAACCTCTGGATGCGCAACAACCCCCGCGTCCTGGCCCTCGAGCCCGGCGAGCTCGGCGCCGACGCCGAGAAGGTGCTACGGACGGTCCGCGAGCCGGAACTCCTGGCCTACCCGGCCTTCGGCGCCGCGGGCGAGCTGGAACGCGACCGCATTCTGCGGGGCCGCATGGTCCGGTTCGTGGAGGCCAACCCCGGCTTCTTCGCCCGGATGTGCGTCCGGCGATTCGTCAACACCGTAAAGCCCTATGGGCCGTCGGCCAGGGGCTTCGGACAGAAGTCGGCCGCGGCCGTGCCATACGCGCTCGCGCTGGCGTTCGGCGCGGTGGGTCTGGGCGTCGCCCGGCGGCGCCGAACCTTGCGAGAAGCTTTGCCGCTGGCGGGGGTGTTCGCATTTTATTTACTTTACCACGCCGTGGTACATGGCGGCGTCCGTTACCGTTTGCCCGCCGACCTGTGTTTGATAACCTTGGCCGGCGGCGGCGCCGCGGCGTGCGCGGCGCGCTTGAGGGAAAAATGGCCCAAGAGAAAACCATAGACGTCGGCCCGGGCAAGCAGGCCGTGTTGAAACCCGAACTGACGGAGCGACCGCCCCTTGGGCCGGTCGTCGCCGTGGTCCACGTCGAGGCGCTGTGGTGGCCGCGGCGAAACCGCCGCCAGACCGTCAAGTTCCTGGACGGCGTCGTCGCCGCCTACAAAATCCGCGCCCGCGACGAAAAGGACCTGGTGGTCGTGGGGGAGAAGAACCGGGTCGTGGTCCGCCGCCAATTGGCCGAAGGGACCGACGAAATACGCTTCGAGCGGACGGCTCGCGGCCGCGCCGTCCTGTATTGCGACCGCCGCGAGCTGGAAAACCTCTACGCGTTGGGGATTCTCAAGCGGGCAAGGGTGGTCTGGCCCAACCGGGAGAAGGGAATGCAGCCGTGAACGCCGGGGGCGCGGTGGCCGACAACGTCGCCCGGGTCCGCGAGCGCATCGCCGCGGCCGCGGCGCGCGCCGGCCGCGGGGCCGGCGACGTCACGCTGGTGGTGGTGACGAAGACGAGGACGCCGGCCGAGGTCCGGGCGGCGGTAGGGGCCGGCGTGGCGCTGGTCGGCGAGAACCGGGTGCAGGAGGCGGAGGAAAAGATAGCCCAACTCGGCGGGCTGGCGTGCGAGTGGCACCTGGTGGGCCACCTGCAACGGAACAAGGCCCGCGCCGCGGCGGGGCTTTTCGCCATGGTGCAATCGCTCGACAGCGAGAAGCTCGCCGACGCGCTCGAGCGACAGTCGGCGGAAGCCGGGCGAACGTTGCCGGTATTGGTGGAGGTCAACACGTCGGCCGAAGACACCAAGTTCGGCGCCTTGCCCGGGGCGGCGCCGGCGCTCGCGGCCTACGCCGCTTCGCGCCCCCACCTGCGTCTAAGCGGCCTGATGACGGTGGGGCCGCTCACGGCGGACGCCCGGGCCATCGGCCGCGCTTTCGCCGCGTTGCGCCGCCTGTACGAGGACCTGGCGCCGCTTTACGGGGCCGACTTCAAGCACCTATCGATGGGGATGACGGACGACTTCGAGATGGCGATAACGGAGGGGTCGAATATGGTGCGCGTGGGGCGGGCTATCTTCGGGCCGCGCTAAACCAACTCGTATTGTTCGGCGTGGGGGTTGGCCAGAAGGCCGCGGGAGCGCTCGCGGGCGACGAGGATGTCCTCGACGTAGTGGGCGTCGGCCCCCGGCGCGAGCTCGATGGTCCAGGCCACGCCCCGGCCGGCGGCGATGACCCGGTCGTAGCCGAGGTCGAGGGCCAAACGGCGAAGGAGTTTTTCATCGTAGAGGGATTCGCGCGGGTAAACGAGCGCCACGTGTCGCTCACCTTCCGAAAGCGGCCGCGTGGAGCGGGCGACGGTGAACGTCTCCTTGGTGGGGTTGGCGAACACCGCGGTGTCGGCCACCATTTGGTTGACGTACGCCGGCGCGTCGTCGTCGTCGCCCGTGACCGCCAGGCGGAAGTAATCCTGGCGTTCCAGTCGGTGCAGTATTTCGCCGAAACCCAATCGTTCGCGCAGCGTCTGGAACGCCGTCAACGCTACGCGGTCGGCAACCCGCAGCTTGACGAAAACCTCGAACTCGGCGTAGGTGGCGGTCCTAGCTTTCACGCGGGAAGCATAACATCAAATAGGCCGCGGTGCAACCGGTTACGAGGACCCCGCGCCGCGCGGCGTTATGGAATTGCGCGTGGCCGCGGTTTCGGGTTTGTGCTATAATTATATGTTTAAGATGACGCGGCCGTCCCCCCGGACGCAGAGTGCCTCCCGAAAATATGGAAATCGAAAAAAGCGGCAGTTTGGACCTGAGGCCCGCGGGCCAGGTTTTCCGCGCGTTGGCGCTAGCCCGGGCCTTCGGCGTTCTCTATTTTAAAGGTCTGGACGGCCGGAACGTCTTCGTAATAATCAAACGCGGCTTGGCGGAGCACGCGTCCGGGGAAGCGGGCGCGGGTGACGAGGCGCTGAAGACGGTCATGTCCTGGCTGGAAGGCGAGTACCGCTTCATTGAGGACGTCCAGCCGGACACGGAAGATTTCCCGGCCAACGTTTCCCGGGCTTTGGCGGCCGCCGTCGCGGGCGTGGGCGCGGATGCACCGGCGGAGCCGCCGACAGCGGCCCCGCCGCCTCCCGCCAAGGTCCCCGCGCTCCCGGTGCTGCCGGCCGGGGAGGAAGCGGGGGTCGTGGAAGCGGGCACCGCGGCCGAACTGGCCGCCGCTCTGCAGGCGGAAGGTTTTACGGGGGCGTGCGTGCTGGGCCCGGCCGGCTCACGCCGCGGCTTTTTCCTGTTCAACGGCGGGTCGCCGCTGGGGGGATTGCTCTGGGCGGGCGACCGGCTGGCGCGGGGCGAACAGGCCGAAGCCGCCTTCGCCGACGCCGCCGCCGGCGCGCCCTGCGCCAAGCTAGCTTTGGGGGCCGACGAGGTCGCGGCGTTGGCGGCGGGGTTGACGGGCCGCGTGGCGATAACGCGGATGTCGGCGTCGGCGTTGAACGTCGAGGAGTACCTGGCGTGGGCCGCCGACGCCAAGTTGACCGGCGTTATCTCCGTTCTGGCGGACGAACGCGCGGCCAATATCTTGCTCCGGGAAGGTAGGGTCATCGGTGCCGTAACCGCGCCCGATACGGCGCTGCGGCGGGAACCGGACGAGGCGCTGGCGCTGCTTTTTACCCCCGGCGCGACGGTGGAGGTATACGCCGCCCGCGGCTCCAAATAGAACGGTATAGCGGGAAAGGAAGCTGCGCCGCGCCGGACGCGGCTTTTTGTTTGAGGTCAGGCGAGGGCCATCAGTGCCACGCCGGCGACGATGGCGGCGGCGCCGGCGAGCCGCTGCCACATCGCGCCCTCGCCCAGGAGGCGGGCGCCGAAGAGCACGCCGAAGAGGATGCCCACGTTGCGGGCCGCGCCCACGTAGGACACCAGCGACATGTCGAGGGCCCACAGCGCGAGCAGGAAGCCGAACATGGCGAGGACGCCCACGACCACTTCCGAGCGGAGGTGGCGCAGCGCGTAGCGGGCCGCGGCCCCGCGCCGGCTGAGGAGGACGTAGCCGCCGAGGGTGGAGAAGGTAAACAGCCACACGATATATATGGCGGCCTCGGGCGGCCAAAAGCGGAATAGCCATTTGTAGCCGACGTGGTGCGCGGCGATGGCGGCCCCCGTAAGCACCGAGAGCCCTACCGCCCGGGCCGTGACCCGCGCCCCTGCGGCCGGCCACGCGATGACGACGATGCCCACTACCACCGCGCCGATGCCGGCGTAGCCGAGCGGGGAGAGGCGTTCGCCCAACAGCGCGACGCCGCCGGCGACGATAAACAGCGGCGCCGAGCCGCGGCTGACGGGGTAGACCAACGAAAGGTCGGCGCCCCGGTAGGTGTGCGTTAACAGGATTAGGTAGACGCCTTCGGTTACGCCGGTAACGGCGGCGGCGGCCCAAGCGTAGGCCGGCGGCGCCGTCAGGCCCGGGGCGACCAGGAGGAAAAATAGCGGCGTATAGAGGATGAGAGCGGCGCCCATCGCGCCGGCGAAATGGGCCGCCGGATCCGGGGCCTTTTTTATCAGGAGGTTCCAGACGGCGTGCATCAGGCCGGAGGCGAGGAGCAGGAGGAGGGCGGGGACGGGCATTGGCGACGAAGATAGCACCGGCGCGGCCCGGGGTCAACCGCGAAACGCGGCCGTGCACGGCTTGCGGGTTTATGCTATAATGTGGTTCAGAGCATAACTTTGAGCTGTAGGCCGGCGACGCGTCGTCGGCCGGTTGTTTTAGGAGGCGTCCGACGCGCCCCGCCGGGGCCGTAGGGGCCATGGCACCCGAACCCAAACTCTCGTTCCTAGAGCGCGTCAAGACCGTGGTCCTCGGAGGTTCCCGGAACCTCTACGACCAGTCCGTCTTCCACAAGGTCTCGCTCATCGCGTTTTTCGCATGGGTGGGCCTGGGCTCGGACGGCATTTCGTCGTCGTGCTACGGCCCGTCGGAGGCCTTTTCGTCGCTCGGGCACTACATGTACCTGGGCGTCTTCGTGGCGCTGGCCACGGCCATCACCATCGCCGTCGTCAGCACCAGCTACTCCCAGATAATCGAGCTGTTCCCGTCCGGCGGCGGCGGCTACCTCGTCGCGAGCAAGCTCCTTTCGCCCGAGCTCGGCGTGGTCTCCGGGTGCGCTTTGTTGGTGGACTACGTCCTGACGATAACCGTGTCCGTCGCCAGCGGCGCCGACGCCGTATTCAGCTTCCTCCCCAAAGATTGGCATCAGTACCGGCTGGCTTTCGCCGTCTTCTGCGTCGTCCTCCTTGTCGTCCTGAACTTGCGGGGCGTCAAGGAGTCGGTTATAACCCTCGTTCCCATATTCATGTTCTTCGTCGTTTCCCACGCCTTCGTGATCATCTACGCGCTGGCGGACCATTTCTTCGCCATCCCGGTGGTGGCGCAAGCCACGGTGGACCAGGTGCGCGACGCGTCCACCGCTTTCGGATGGGCGGGGATGCTCCTGATTATCATGCGGGCCTTCAGCTTGGGCGCGGGCACCTACACCGGCATCGAGGCCGTCTCGAACGGCCTTCCGGTGTTGCGCGAGCCCAGGGTGGCGACGGGGAAACGCACGCTGCGGTATCTGGCGCTTTCGCTGGCCGTGACGGTCGTCGGTCTCATCGCGGCGTACCTGTTGTATGAGGTGCACCTGGTCCCCGGCAAGACGCTGAACGCGGTCCTGTTCGAAAGGATAACAAGCACCTGGCTCTACCCGTGGGGTACGATTTTCGTCACGGTAACGCTGGTGTCCGAGGCCGCCATCCTGTTCGTGGCCGCGCAGACGGGTTTCCTGGACGGGCCGCGGGTCCTCGCGAACATGGCGGTGGACCATTGGGCGCCGACGAAATTCTCGACCCTCAGCGACCGCCTGGTCACGAAAAACGGCGTCCTGTATATGGGCGGGGCGGCCATCATCCTGATGCTCCTCACGGGCGGGCGCGTCAGCTTCCTGCTGGTCCTCTACGCCGTGAACGTGTTCATTACCTTCGCCCTCTCGCAATCGGGCATGGTGCGCCATTGGTGGCAGGTCCGCGCCCAGCAACCCGGGTGGCGGCGCAAGCTGCTTATCAACGGCGTCGGCTTCGTCGTCACGTTCGCCGTCCTGGTGGCGGTGGTCACCATCAAGTTCCACCAGGGCGGCTGGATTACGCTGTTCATCACCGGCTCGCTCGTGACGATCGCCTTCCTGATACGGCGCCACTACCGCCACGTCAACTGGCTCCTGCGGCGCTTGAACATACTCGTGGACGTCGCGAAGTCGTCGCCCGGGGCGGAGGAGGGTAAGCCGGCGCCGGTTTTCGACGCCAAGGCCAAAACCGCCGTCGTCCTCGTCAACGGCTTCAACGGCGTCGGCCTCCATACCCTCTTCAATATCATTCGCCTGTTCAGCGGCGTCTATAAAAATTTCGTCTTCATCCAGATCGGCATCGTGGACGCGGGGAACTTCAAGGGGGTGCAGGAAGTCGAACGGTTGGAGGCCAAGGTCCAGGAGGATTTGGACCAATATGTGGAATATATGAAGAAGCAGGGCTACTACGCGGAGCGCCAGTGGGCCGTAGGGACGGACGTGGTGTACGAGGTGGCGAAGCTCGCGGCGACCATACAGGAGCGCTTCCCGCAGGCCGTATTCTTCGGCGGACAGCTCGTCTTCGAGGAGGACCCGGTCTTCTCGCGGTGGCTTCACAACTACACCGTTTTCGCCGTCCAGAAGCGTTTTTACCTCCAAGGTATCCCTTTTATTATCCTCCCCATCCGCGTCCAACGCGAAGGGCAGGCGCCGAACGGCGGACGCCGGCCTCCCCGGGGCGCGGCCGACAAACACGCCGGCGTCGCCGGAACCCACTAGGTATGCGAAACGCCTCCCCCTCCCGAAACGCCGGCGCGAGCCGCGCCGCGGCGGCCATCCTCGCCGCGGCCGCTTGGCTCGCCGCCTCTTCGTGCGGCGGCGGGGGGAGCGACATGGGCGGCGGCCAGAGTTCGCCCGCGGGGTTGAAGGAGATTAGCCCCGCCGAATACGAGCGGTTGACCTCGGCGCCGCGGCCCGCGACGGCGAGCCCCGATACGACGGACGGCAAACAGGAGTATCTGCGCGAGGGGTTGCTCGACGGGACGGGCGACAGCGACCGCTTCGGCGTTACCGCCCGGCGCAAGCGCGTGGACATCACCTTCACGTGGCCCAAAGGCGAAGCCGACTTCTGGGTGAAGGTTTACGGCCGGGAGGATAACGAGCTCGGCGACTTCGACCTTGACGAAGGCGAGATAATCCAGCTCCTCGGCGGCGGGAAATTCACGGTGGAAGTCTATTCCCGGCGGGGCGGCGGCCGGTGGCGCGCCGCCTACCGGGACTGAAGAGAAAAATACTTGACTTGGCGGCCGGATGTTGTTAATCTCCGCCGAGAGCAATCATCCCCGTATTTAATTTCCCATCCCCCGAGGAGGTAAGTACTTGAAAAAGCGTTTACTCTTTACGCTCGCGCTGGTCATGGTGCTCGCCATCGCGGTCGTGGCCTGCAGCAAGCTCAAGGGCGTAACCGAGAAGGAAACCAAGACCACCACGCCCACGACCACCACTACCACCACGACGACCCCGGAACCTGAAGCCGGCAAGGTTACCAAAACCAAGGTCGGCAGCACCACGAACCTCTCCGGCGTTCTGCGGGGCGTGAACGACTCGAACAAATTCGATATCTTCACCGAGAAGCAGCAGCTCTCCATCACCTTCACGTGGCCCAAGGGCGCCGAATATCACGTCAAGGTCCACGGGATGTCGGGCGACGAGCTGGGTGACTTCAACCTCAACGACGGTGAAATCATCGACCTGAGCGGCGGCGGGAAATTTTCCCTTACGGTATATTCCCGCAGCGGCGAAGGCGCTTGGTCCGGTACTTACACCGAGTAGCAATCATCACGGGTGAATAATCGGGGCGTCGGCCGCGCGGCCGGCGCCCTTTATTTGCCGGGAAGGTCGGGAATGGATAAGGCCACGGCGGTACGGTTAATGGACGCCGCGCGCGCGGTCCGGGCTAACGCCTACGCGCCCTATTCCGGCTTCCGCGTGGGCGCGGCGGTGCTCGCGGCCGACGGCCGGATATACACGGGCGTCAACGTCGAAAACCGCTCTTGGGGCGTGACCTTGTGCGCCGAACGGGCCGCGGCGGCGGCGGCCGTGGCGGCGGCGGCCGGCGAAATCAAGGCCGTGGCGGTCGCCGCCGACGGCCCCTCGCCCCCCTGCGGGGTATGCCGCCAGGCCCTGGCCGAGTTGGGGCCCTCGGCCGAGGTGGTTTGGGAAGACGGCGCCGGCGGCTTTACCGTCCGGACCGTCGCCGAGCTTTTGCCCGACCCCTTTTCCGGACCTCCGCCGAAGGTTTAGGGGCTTGCTTTTTCCGGGATCGTTTCATATAATGAAAAAAAGGAATCCACCCCACCACTCCGATAGGGGGTAGCGATGACCAGACGGGTTATCATGACGGCCGTTGCGGCGGCGTTCGCTTGCGCCCTGGTGCTCTCCTGTTCCGCCAAGGAAAAGGTGGTCACCGGGACGAGGTATAAATGCAAGGAATGCGGGAAAATCTACCGCGACGACACCAAGGAAATGAAAATCGACAGGAGTATGGCCAAAGGACTCGCGGCCAAGACGGTAGAGGGATATTGCCCGGCTTGCGGCGATAAAATGGTTAGTCTCAACCAGGTCCAACACCAGAAATGCCCCGTGTGCGGCAAGGACCTCGGTACCGCGACCAAGACTATCCAGATCGAAGCCAAGCTCGCCGACACCGTGCCCAAGGAGGCGGAAGTCCCCGTCACCTGTGACACGGGCAAGTGCGCGCGCGTCGGCGCCCTCCACGCCAAATACAACTGGGACTGGAATACATGCGCCGCGGTCGTGGACCAGCAAATCGGCTACGGCTTCAGCGAAGACATGGTCCGCGAGGCCTGGGGCGCGCCCAAACGCACGGAGAAGATGGGGAACGCGACGCGGTGGTATTACGACGCCGGCTACGTCACCATCGGCGCCTCGGGCAAGGCCGTGGAGATAAAGCAGTAGCGTCCCGCTAAAGCGGAATACGAAAACCCTCCCCACGTGGGGAGGGTTTTTTTTGACCCCGGCGGGATTTGAACCCGCGTCGCCGCCGTGAAAGGGCGGTGTCCTGAACCGGGCTAGACGACGGGGCCGAAGGGGCCGCGTTTTATAACATGCCCCGGTTTATTTGTAAAGGCAATAATGGGCGGGAGGCGCGGCCTACAGGTAGTATTCCGCCAGGATGTAGCCGAAACTTTTTTCCACCGTCGGACAGCCGCAGGCGTGGGAGCGGTCGCGCCACTCCGTGAGCCGCCACTTGCCGGCGTCGTCGGCGGCGAAGCCGTAGTCGCACGTGCCGTCGTCCAGGAAGTAGCCGTCCTGGGGGTTGTACATCACGGTGAAAGCGAGCGGGACGGTATCCACGGCGAAGCTTTTCTCGCCCGCCGCCGGCGAGCCCAGCGTCCGCCAGCCGGCGTCCATCTTGTCGCTGTGGGTCCGCGCGAAGAGGTTCGTCGCGGCCCGTAGGAAGTCGTCGCGCGACCAGGAGGCCGGGATGACGTAGCCGCCCGGCAGCTGCTTGCCGACGTCCGCGGCGTCGAAGTAGAACCTGAAGTGGTCCGCCAACGTCGCGCCCAGGGCCGGCCCGTCTTTGGCGTTAAACGCCTTCTCCGCGTCCGCCAGGGCGAACTTGGGCTCCGTCAAGGCGTAATAGCCGTCGGCGGGCGAGGGCCCGGCGTTGTTCGAACACCCGGCGGCCAACGCCGCGAAAACCGCTGCCGCGGCGCCGATTCGCGTTCGGTGCGTCATGTCTCAACCTCCGCGCCCATTATAGCATAATATATTACCAAATAGCACATATATATCTTCGGGACGACAAACGCCGTTTCCGGCGCGCCGTTTGTTTAAGCCGGGATTGGCGCGGGCCCCGGGTCCAGCGCCAGCGCGCCCTCGAGCTGGTGGGCAAGGGCCAGCATCCGCCCCTCGTCCCAGGGGCGCGCCATAATCTGGAGCCCTACGGGCAAGCCGGCGTCGTCGGCGCCGCACGGGAGCGACAGAGCGGGTATGCCGACGAGGTTGGCCAGGCTGGTGAAGATGTCGGCCAGGTACATGAGTTGCGGGTCCAGGTTGCGGGTGTTCAACGGAAAGGCCGTGAACGGCGAGACCGGCGACACCAGGAAGTCGAAGCGCCCGAAAACCTCCGCGAACTCGCCCCGCATGTAACGTCGGACGTCCTGCGCCTTGGCGTAGTAGCGGTCGCGGTAACCCACCGAGAGGACGTAGGCCCCGGCTACGAGCCGCCGCCTGACCTCGCCGCCGAAGCCGCGCGCGCGCGCCCGCGCCGTCATGGCCGCGGCGTCGCCGGCGGCCTCGCCCTCGCCGCGCGGGCTGAAGAGGACGCCCTGGTAGCGCGCGAGGTTGGAGTAGGTTTCGCCGCAAGCGGTCACGAAATACGTGGGCAACGCCCAGGCCGCGCTGGGCAGGGAAACGCGGGTTACGTCGTGGCCCAGGGCGTCGAGCTTGGCGAGCGCGCCTTCCACCGCGGCCCGGACGCCGGGCGCGACGCCCTCGCCGAAGAACTCCTCGATAAGCCCTATACGCAGCCGGCCCAGGTCCTCCTCCAACGTCGCGGCGTATGGCGGGACGTCGAGCCGGGCCGACGTCGCCTCCGCCGGGTCGTAGCCCGCGATAACTTCGAGCAGGAGCGCGGCGTCGGCTACAGTCCGGGCCAGCGGACCTATCTGGTCGAAGGAGGGGGCGAAGGCGATGAGGCCGTAGCGGGAGACGCGGCCGTAGGTGGGCTTGACGCCGACGACGCCGCACATCGCCGCCGGCTGGCGGATGGAGCCGCCGGTATCGGAGCCGAGGGCGAGGGGCGCGAAGCCCGCGGCGACGGCCGCGGCCGAACCGCCGCTCGAGCCGCCGGGGGAGCGGCCGAGGTCGCGGGGATTGCGCGTGGGCGCGAACGCGGAGTACTCCGTGGACGAGCCCATCGCGAACTCGTCGAGGTTGGTCTTGCCGATGACGTGGGCGCCGGCGGCTAGGAGCTTCGCCACCGCGGTCGCGTTGTAGGGAGGCCGGTAGTTCTCCAGTATGCGTGAAGCCGCGGTCGTAGGGAGCCAATCGGTGCAGATGTTGTCCTTGACCGCCACCGGGACGCCCGCCAGCGGGCCTTTCGCCGCCGCCGGCGGCTCCCGGTCGTTGCGCCGGAGGAAAGCGCCGACCCGGTCGTCCGCGGCGGCGACGCGTTCGGCGAACGCGGCCGCCACCTCGCGCGCGCCGACCTCGCCGCCGTTGACGCGGCGGGCGATTTCGGACGCGGTGAGCCGGCTGACGTCCATGGCTTAAGCCCCGGGCCGCGCCGCCTTGACGAGGCGGCCGCGGTAGGTCTTGGCGTTGCCGATGAGGTAGAAGTCGGCGCCGTCGTACGCGGTGAAGACGCTGCCTTCCGGGAGGGGAGAGGGTAGTATCTCCCACAGCTGTTTTTTAACGTCGTAGCGAAGGGTTTTGAGGGCCAATCGGCCCGGCGTTCCCATCCCTTCGGCTTCGCGGCCGCCCACGACGTAGATGTAATCGCCGACGACGTAGGCCGAGGCCGCGACCCGCGGCGACGGCATCGGCGGCCGCCGCTGCCACTTGAAGACCGTGAGGTCGTACCGGTAAACGGCGTTGGTGGGGAAGACGGGCTTAAGTTGGCGTCCGCCGATTACGTATAGCCCGTCGCGCGCCACGGCCGCCGCGGGGGCGGCCAGCGGAACCTTGAGGTCGTGGAGCTTCGTCCACAGGCCGTCGTTCCGATTATAACGGTGGACCTGTTTGTTGTTGTCGCACGCCGGGTCGACCGCGTCGAAGACGCCGCCGACGACGTAAAGCTCGCCCTGGTCGAAGAACGCCGCGGCCTCGGACCGCGGAATGGGGAGGAGCGTTTCTTTGACCAGCTTCCCGTCGCCCCGGTTCCAGCGATAGACGTTGCCCTCCGGCGTGCCGAGCTCGGCGTATTCGAGCTCCCCTTCCGGCACGGCTTCGATAGGCGGCGGCGTGAACGCGCCGCCGATGAACCACACCTGCCCGTCGGGCGAGGAGGTGACGGCCGCGCGCGCGCATTCTCCCAGTTCCGAGGGATAGGCCGCGATTTCGCGGAAGCCGGCGGGCGTCACCTCCAGGAAAACTATCTCCGCGAACGTGATTCTGTCCCGGCCCGCCGGCGGCTTGGCTTTGCGGGTCCCCGCGAGGTAAAGGCGGCCGCCGACGCTCGCGGCCCCCGCCGGCCAGTCCAGCTTCGACGACGCCCAGCCCGCCGGCGCCCATTCCTCCCACTCGATATCGGCGTCGGCGGTGGGGGCGCTCAGCGCGACGATGGGGGGCGCCTTTTCGCCCGAGGCCGCCGTCCCCGTCGGTTTACCTTTGCCCGCGGGGGAGCAGCCGCAGACGGCGACGGCCAGGAGGAGGGAAAGGAGGCGCTTCACGGCGTTTCCTCCTTTTCGTCGGCGGCGATGATTTTGGGGACGGCGGCGAAGCCGTCGTGGTGGTCCGGGGCGTTCGCGAGCGCGAGGTCGGCCGGAAGCGAGGGCGCGGCTTCGTCCGGGCGTAACGCCCCGGGCTCGAGCGCCGCCGGCGCCTCGCCGCCGGCGACCGGGAGGGCCGCCAGGACCTCCACGTTGTCCAGCAGGCCCGCGACGTCGCGGGCGAGCTCCTCCGCCTCTTCTTCCGGGAGCGCGAGGTACGACTCCCGAATCATCCGCCTGAGCGCGGCTACTTTCTCTTCCATCGCGTCTCCTCGTCGTATCCGCCTACGGCCCGGCGCCGGGCGCGCGCGCCCCAGGGCTCGTACGTCAAGACCTCTTCCACGTCCAGCGTTCCCAACTCGCGGGTGTAATCTTCGCCGATTTCGGCCAGGAAGCGGGACGGCGACCGCGGCTCCCGGGACCCGGCGACGGCGCGGCTTTGCGCGTACGACATGAACAACAGCTCCTGGGCCCGGGTGATGCCGACGTAGCACAGCCGGCGCTCCTCCTCGAGTTCGTCGTCGTCCCCCATGGAGTTCACGTGGGGCAAAAGAAACTCCTCGACGCCGACCAGAAAGACGGCGCCGAATTCCAGCCCCTTCGCCGAGTGCAGCGTCATAAGCGAGACGCGGTCGGCGTCGGGGTCGTAGGCGTCCACGTCGCTCACGAGCGACACCGACTCCAGGAAGGTGCCGAGGTCGGCTTCCGGGAACTCGCCCTCGAACTCCGCGGCGGCGTTGATGAGCTCGCGGACGTTTTCGGCGCGCGCCTCGCCCTTGACGTCGCCGCTCTCCTCCAGCCATTTCAGGTAGCCGGTCTTCTCGGCGACCTCGGCCAGGGTTTCGCTCGGCGGCCGCGCGGCGGCGCCGGCCGCCAGCTTGTTCACGAGCGTCGTGAAGCCCCGCAGACCCGCGGCGGCGCGCGCCGGGAGCAGGGCCAGCGTCTCCTCGTCCGCCGCGGCGGCCAGCGCGGGTCGGCCCTGGCGGCGCTCCTCCACGACCGCCAACGATTGGGCGCCGATACCGCGCGGCGGGAGGTTGACGACGCGGGCGAACGAGACGCTGTCGGCGGGGTTATGGATGACGCGGAGGTAGGCGAGGGCGTCCTTTACCTCGCGCCGCTCGTAGAAGCGCGTCCCGCCAACGAGCTGGAAGGGGATTCCCGCCTGGGTCAGCACCTCTTCGAAGACGCGCGACTGGGCGTTGACGCGGTAGAGAATGGCGCAATCGCGGTATTTCAGGCCCGCGTTGGCGCGCGCCTCCTCGAGCGCGAGCGCCACCCGCAGCGCCTCGTGCCGCTCGTCGTAGCAGGAGATGACGGCGGGCTTGACCTCGGCGCCGCGGTCGCTCCATAGTGATTTGCTGTAGCGCGTCTTGGCGTTGAAGCGGATGAGGGCGTTGGCGGCGTCCAGGATGGCCTGGTGGGAGCGGTAGTTCTGCTCCAGCGTGAAAAACTTCGCCTCCGGGAAGTCGCGCGCGAAGCGCTGGAAGTTGGCGACCTCGGCGCCGCGCCACCGGTATATGGATTGGTCCGGGTCGCCGACGATGCACACCTGGCGCGTCTTTCGCCCCACAAGCTTCACCAGTTCGTACTGCGCGAGGTTGGTATCCTGGTATTCGTCCACCAGGACGTGGCGGTAGAGGTCCTGCCACCGCGCCAGGGCGTCGGCGTCGCGCCGCAAAAGGTAGACCGCCTCGGCGATGAGGTCGCCGAAGTCATAGGCGTTGTTTTGCGCGAGCAGCTCCTGGTAGGCGGCGTAGACCTCGGCGACGACGTCGTGCCAGCGGTCGGGGCGCGGGTATTCCGCCGCCGGCAGGAGCTCGCGCTTGGCCTTTTCGATGGACGCCGCCAGCCGCCGGTAATCGTATTGCTCGGCGGGGAGGCCGAGGCGCTCGGCGATTTTCTTTATCGCCGCGTCCGTATCGGCCTGATCGAAGATGACGAACCTCTCATCCACCCGTCCCCGGCGCCGCCGGGCCTCGGCGCGCAGGATGCGGGCGCAGGTGGCGTGGAAGGTGCCCACGGCGGCGGCGGGGCGGTAGCCGAGGGCGGCCGTCAGGCGGCGCTGCATTTCCTGCGCCGCCTTGTTGGTGAAGGTGACGGCGAGGATGTTGACGGGCGGGACGCCGAGCCGGCCTATAAGGTGGAGGACGCGTTCCGTGATGACGCGGGTCTTGCCGGAGCCCGCGCCCGCCACCACGATCATCGGCCCGGGGGGCGCGGTGACCGCGTTTTCCTGCGAGGGATTCAGCGCGGTGGGGGTCATGGCCTGTTTACGGTATTAAAAATCGCCCTTGCGGGCGGTGGGCTGGGGCGGGGCCGGCGTTCGGCGTTTACGCCGACTTCCTTTCCAGGATGCTGCCGAGCCCCAGCTCCGCGGGGTTGCCGTCGTCGCCGAAAATCCCCGCCAGGACTTTGTTGTAGCGGCGGGAGGCGGCGATCTTGTTCGACTGCTTCACCGCGGTGGCGTAGATGTGCTCCTTGACCTCGGTGAGCGCGACGATAAGGTTTTTCCGGCCCAGGTCGTCGAGGACCTCGGTGTCGGCGTCCAGCTGCCCGACGTCGATGCGGTTGTCGTCGATGAACTTGATTACGTCGACCTGGGGGTACCGTTCGGCCTGCTCCGCCAACTTCTCCTGCAGCGACTTGTCCTGTTTCACGGCGTTGTAAAGGCCGTTGGGCTTGTCGAAGTTGTCCAGGAGGATGTTGATGAAGAAGCCCAGGACGCCCACGTTGGTGTGGGCCGGGACGTTGGCGCGCGCCGCCCCCGGCTTCTCGGGCGCCTTTTCGATTCCCGACAGGAATTCCCGCAGGCTCTTGAGGCGGGGTTCTTCGCCGGAGGGGGGCGGGACGGCCGGCTTCTCATCCGGGGCGCGGGCGACCAGGAGGCCGGCCTGGATGAGGTCGAAAAGTATCTGGGTGGTCTTGAATTCCGAAAAGCCGGTCTTATGGGCCAGAGCGCTCACGTCCAACTCGTTGTTGATGAGCGAGAGGACTTTCCATTCGTGGGCCTGAAGGGTGATGTTGTCGGCTTTTTCGGTGGGGCCGGCGGCGAAGCCGATGACGAAGTCGGGGCGGGGGATCGCCTTGCGGAGGCGGTTCCATTCGTCGAGCCGCCGCACCGCCTCCATGATGAGGTTCTGGCAATCCAGCTCGATGGAGCGCTCGGCGGTATGGCCCTCGGTGTCGAACGTGAAGCGGCCTTCCTTCCAGTTGAAGGTCTCGTAGACCGCCTTTTCGCCCGTGAACTCGCCGAGGACCGCGTGGACGGCCTGGCCCCGCTCAAACCACAGGTGGGCCGTGCGGCCGGCGTTGTTGATGGCGAGCACGCCGGTGCGCGAACCCATGTTTATGAGCTGGAGAACGTCCGCGAGGGGGAAATCTTCTAAGTTGCCGTCGAGGCCCATAGGGCACGCGTGTTGCGCCGGCGGCCGCCGGCGCGGCCCCACCTCGCCGGCCCACCCGCAGCGCCGTCGGTTAGCGGGAGGTTTGGCGGGAGAGGTGGGCGATGACCAACTTGGATATCGCCCGCAGGGTGTCGAAGACGCCGATACCCGTGGTGGCGATGGATTCGAAACACGGGACCTGGTCCTTGTTCAGCGCCGCCTCCAACTGCTCAACCGGCGAGCAGTTGGGCAGGTCCCGCTTGTTGTATTGGATGATATATGGTATAGCTTCGAGCTTGTAACCCTGCAATTGCAAATTCTTTTTCATGTTCTCGAACGATTCGATGTTTTCCTCGAAGCGATTGCGCTGCGAGTCCACCACGAAGACGATGCCGTCCACGCCCTTGAGGATGAGCTTTCGGGAGGCGTCGTAGTGGACCTGCCCCGGCACCGTGTAGAGGTGGAAGCGGGTTTTGAAGCCGTTCACCGTCCCCAGCTCCAGCGGCAGGAAGTCGAAGAACAGCGTCCGGTCGGTGTCGGTGGCCAGCGAGACCATCTTCCCCTTGATGTCGTGGGGGAGCTTCTCGTGGATGTAGAGCAAGTTGGTCGTCTTGCCGCAGAGGCCGCAGCCGTAAAAGACGATCTTGCAGTTTATTTCGCGCGACGAGTAGTTGATTAGGGACACGACGGCCACCTCCGCCGGGGCGGGGGTACTAATCCTTGAAGAGGTTGTCGATTTCGCTTTCCGCTACGCTGGAGAAGGAATCGCCCAGGGGCGCCGGGGTATGGCCCCGCTCCGACACCTTCAGGAAGATGCGGTTGAAGATGCCCGTGAGCTCCTCCACCGCTTTCTTGACCCGCAGGCGCACCAGCCCGAGCGTCGTCTTGTTGTCGAACACCACCACCATGATGATGCGGTTGGACACCACCGAAAGGTGGATGGACTCCGCCGTGCCCTGGTGGAAGAGGACGCTGAACTCCTCCTGCCCCAGTATCTTCGCGAGCTCGCTCGTGGCGGCGTAGTTGCCGGCCGAGAGCGACGCGAACGAGAGCGAGTCCATGCGGTCGGTGTCGCCCTGGGTCGAGATGAGCTGGCCCGAGCGGTCCACCAGGAGCGCGAACTTGGAGTTCGTCTCCCGCACGAGCGTGCTCAATATCTCGTTGATGGTTGTGTAATCCTCTTCGAACAGGATGAGGTCCTGACCGGCCATCAAACGTCACCTCCTCGCGACGCGAGGAGTTTATGCGGACGGCTCGCTGGGCCGCCGCGGGGTGGCAGTGCTCCAAGGCCTTGCTTTCCGGCCTGTTCGGGATATTTCTTTACATCCAAGATTAAAATAGAAGCCGTTGCCAGTCAAGGTTTTTTTTGGCGGAACGTCCGCCGTTGGCGGGCCGGCGCGGGTCCTGAGGCCTTACCGAGCAAGGCCGGCCACGCCGACAATACTTTGGGCTTGACAAAACGCGCCGACGGGCGTAGTATGGCGCCGCGTAAGGAGGTTAGCTTGGCCTTTAGACGGGTAAAGTACGGCCCCGGCCGCGGCTTTATTTTTTCGAGGAGGCGTTAACGTGAAGAGGTTATTGATAACCGTCGTCCTGCCGGCGGCGGCCTGGGCGGCGTGGACGTACGAGGGCCAGTGGGGCGGCGGCGTGTTCTACTCGCCCGACGCGCTGGCAGTAACGCCCGGGAGCGGCAACGTATACGTCGCGGACGGTATTTGGGACCGGGTAACGTACTTCACGCCTACAGGTTCCTTACTGGGAAGCTGGGGCGGCTACGGCGCGGGCGACGGCCAGTTTTCGTGGCCCGCGGGTATAGCCGTTGCGCCTACGACCGGTTACGTTTACGTCACCGATAACCACAATTACCGCGTCCAGTATTTTACGCCCGCGGGCTCGTTCCTCGGGAAGTGGGGCTCTGAGGGGACGGGCGACGGCGAGTTCAACAGGCCGTGGGTAATAACCGTCGCGCCGGGTACTGGATACGTCTACGTTACCGATTCCGGGAACACTACCGGCCGGGTCCAATACTTCACCCCCGCGGGCTCTTTCTTGGGGAAATGGGGCGATTACGGGACGGGCGACGGCCAGTTCCGACACCCCTACGGCATCGCCGTCGCGCCCGGAAGCGGCACCGTCTACGTCAGCGACGCCCTTAACCACCGCGTCCAATACTTCACCGCCGCGGGGTCGTTCCTCGGGAAATGGGGGGAATACGGGGTCGGCGACGGCCAGTTCAAAAACCCTTACGGCGTCGCGGCCAGTCCCGGCGGCGATATCTTATTTGTCGCCGATAGGGTCAACTACCGCATCCAGTATTTCGGGGCGACAGGGTCGTTCCTCGGCAAATGGGGCCAATACGGTTACGGCAACGGCCAGTTTGTATTCCCCGAAGACGTGGACCTGACGGCCGCGGGAACGCGGGCGTACGTCGTGGATGCGGATAACGAACGCATTCAATATTTCACAAGCGACGAGGCCATAACGCCCGCGTCGCTGGGGCGGATCAAGGCCCTTTTTAAATAACGCGGTTTAATCCAACGGGAGGTCTCAAGATGATACGGACATTGGTCACCGGCGCGTTCGCCGCTATCCTTTTGGGAATAGGGGTCGCGGCCGCCGTAACGAGCGACATCGGCGGCTACGCCGTCTATTCCGAGTTCCCCATCAACGACGGACACGCGGCCAAGGCCCTCGAAAGTACGCCCGTGGAGCTCTACAAACGGACGGCCGCAAACGGCTGGGAGAAGTTCGGCGATACGGTATACACCGAGGCTGACGGTTCGTTCCTTTTCGACGACGTGGACATCGGCACCGGCGCCAACGGCCTGTTCGAAAACGCGGAATTCTTCAAGGTCCATATAGACGCCACGGACCAATTGCCCGAAGGGTGGCCGTCGGGGAACGGGTACACCCGCGACCGCTTCGCCCACAAGGACCGCCAACCGCCGGGTTTCCCGGAAGCGGGGAAGATACGCGTCGACGCCGTATTCTTGATGCCGGAAGGTATTCCGCCCACTATCCCGGGGTCGTACCCGCTCTACTTCAGCGGACGCCTGGTGTGTTTCGATGAGGAGGGCCAGGGCTTCACGCCGGATTTAACCTTCCCCGCTAAAGCCGAGAACCAGGAAGGGACATGCCCGGCGGGTAATCAGGACTACAAGCTTGAATTCGCTAGTTGAGTCGACGGCGACTTCAAGGAGGCAGGCGCGCCCCCCGAAGATACGTGGACGATTAAAGCTTACGCGAAACTAGATTTATATAAATACGTCCCCGACGGTCCCAAGGAGTATATTACGAGCGGTTACTTATCCTGGGACCCGGAACGGCCGTTTTGGACGTTGCACAAACTCGGCGACGCGGACGCTTTCATCGCCGTGGATATCGTGGATAAGCCGTTACCATAGAAACCGCGCTTTCTTAAACGCCGCCCCGAGTCGGGGCGGCTTTCTCTTTTTCATGACCCGCTGTCGCACCGAAAAGGCCGGCGCCGCCGCCTTGCGGCCGGCCGCCAAATATGGTAGATTTACGGCCATGAGGTGGCCTTTCCCCTTTCCCCGGCTCGGCCGGACGTACCGCCACGTCGTCCGCTTATAATGGCGTATGGGAGGTTGTCCCTACACCCGATATTCCCGGGACCGTTTACGATATATTTTTCGTATCGCCCCACGACGGTTGGGCCGTCGCGGGCCAGGGCCACGTGTGGCATTACGACGGCTCGAGGTGGCGAGAGGTCCATCTATTCCAAGGCGCGCCGGGGAACGACACGGCCGCCACGGAGATATGGTTCACGAGCGCGACGGAGGGATGGGCGGCGGGTGTGGAAAGTGCGCCCCACGGCGAAGATATGACGAGGATTTGGCATTATAAAAACGGCACGTGGCACGACGAAATTTGCCCGGACGTAGGTTGGATTTCGACATTGTGGTTTAACGCGCCGAACGACGGGTGGTTGATCGGTGGTTATTACGCCCTACGTTACGACGGCCAAAAGTGGTACGAAACTACATTCCCTACTACATTCCCTACGTACTATTGGCAAGATTGTTATTTCTTCACGCCTAACGACGGGTGGGCCGCCGCCAAATGGGGGATTTGGCGGTGGGATGGGACTATCTGGACCGACGTCAAAGACGTAGACAGCTGGCTCGAATGTATAGCTTTCGCGACACCTAATGACGGTTGGGTTATGGGTAATTGGGAAGGGTACCCGGATTCCCCTGTTTACTATTATAACGGCGTTGAATGGTCGAAGGTTGACGGACCGTACCAACGGCCCCAGGATTTTTTCTACGACGTAGAATTCCTTAACGCCGATTACGGATGGGCGGTAGGCTCCGATACTTATTATTGGGATGGCGAACGGTGGACGTTATTTAAAATACCCGAAGCGGAGACCGGTCCGGACTACGTGGTTTCGTTATGTTGTGTATCTGAAAACGACGTTTGGATAGGCGGCGCGGACGGAAGGATAATGCATTTCACGGGTTTCGAATAAAATGAACCGAGAAGGCCGGAGGCGAACGGAATGCAGCTAGAAAAATTATTACTTAGTATGCTGGCGATTAGTTTTAGCGTTAGTTACGCCGGCGTCCTTTACGTCGAAATTCCCCAAGAGATGGCCGCGAGCGCGGTTGCATTTATCGTTTGACCATGGAACGGGCCGGGCGTAGTATGCCGGCGCATAAGGAGGTTAGATTGGCCTTTCCACGGGTAAAGTACGGCCCCCGGGCGTTGGCGCTCACCTTGGCGCTGGCGGGGGCCGTATTCTATTTTGCGGCCTGCGACGACGACACGCCGCCGGCTTATAATGGCGTATGGGAGGTTGTCCCTACACCCGATATTCCTGGGGCCGTTTCCGATATATTTTTCGTATCGCCCAATGACGGATGGGCAGTCGCGGGCCAGGGGCACGTGTGGCATTACGACGGTTCGCGGTGGAAGGAGGTCCATCTATTCCAAGGCGCGCCCGGGAACGACGCGGCCGCTACGGAGATATGGTTCACGAGCGCGACGGAAGGATGGGCGGCGGGTGTGGAATGGGCGCCCCACGGCGAATATATGACGAGGATTTGGCATTATAAGAACGGCGCGTGGAATAGTGTAAGTTGTCCGGACGTGGGTTGGATTTCTACGCTATGGTTTAACGCGCCGAACGACGGGTGGCTTATAGGCGGCGATTTCGCCCTCCGTTACGATGGCGATAAGTGGTACCAAACGGCGTTCCCGACGTATTTATGGGAAGATTGTTATTTCTTCGACGCTAACGAAGGTTGGGCGGTAAGTATGACTGCTATTTGGCGATGGGATGGTTTGAATTGGACCCTCGTCAAAGAAGTGGAAAGCTGGCTCGAGTGGCTAAATTGCATCGCCTTCGCGACTCCTACGGACGGATGGGCTATGGGAGAATGGCGAGAATATCCCGATTCACCCGTATATCATTATAACGGCGTTAAATGGTCGAAGGTTGACGGACCGTACCAACGGCCCGAGGATTTTTTCTACGATGTAGAATTCCTTAACGCCGATTACGGATGGGCGGTAGGCTCCGATACTTATTATTGGGATGGCGAACGGTGGACGTTATTTAAAATACCCGAAGCGGAGACCGGTCCGGACTACGTGGTTTCGTTAT